>Ga0129299_1000768_pt1 | contig 21112 bp, 11 predicted proteins | sample ConPoolayeCmetaG_FD_94477 | JGI IMG/M metagenome (GOLD analysis project Ga0129299, IMG submission 94477) | Hot spring microbial mat communities from California, USA to study Microbial Dark Matter (Phase II) - Cone Pool mat layer C metaG ...
ATGCCTTTGGCCACCTTTTTTGTTTCAGGGGGAATTTGTCAAATTCGCCCGGACCTCACCCCTGCCCCCTGGCCCCCTTCCCTCAACTTTGGCTTTTTGCCCATGGCCCCCTGCATGGGCACCTGACAGCTTCCACGGTCCCCAAAAGAAGATTAATTTTTCATTGCGAAGGCTTCGCCTTCGCAATGAAAAATTTTCTTTTTGTTCTTTTGGCCTCGCCGGAGGCAGGTTTTGGAGATTTTCCCACCCCGTTCTGAAAAAGGCCAAACTTCGGCCGCTGAGGTGCGACTTGAGTCACCCAACTGGATGCATATGCCCCCGCCCCCTACGGTCCGGCATTCTTGACCACCAGCGGCAGGTAGATCAGGGCTCGCACCACCCGGACAGTGCTCTGGTAGCTGTCGGTGCCCCGGCCATTCACCGCCACCAGGGTGACCCTATAGCTGCCCACGGCGCCGTAGATGTGGGTCGGGTTCTCCTCGGTGCTGGTCCCGCCGTCGCCAAAGCTCCACACCCAGGCCGTGGCCGGTGGGTTGACGATACTGGTGTTGCGGAAGATGGCCGGCTGGCCCAGCAACACCGGGCTGTTGGACTCGAAGCGAGCCACCGGCAGTCCCTCAATGGACACGGTGCCGCTGCACGTTGCCGGGCCATAGCTGTTGGTGGCCGTCAGGAGGACGGTGTACAGTCCCACCTGGCCGTAGGTATGGGTGGGGTGGGTGGTGGTGACTATGCTGGTCCCATCGCCCAGGTTCCACTCAAAGGTCAGCGGCGGCTCGCCGACGGTGGTGTTGGTAAAGGCCGTCGTCTGGCCCAGGTCGTCGGGGCTGCTGCTTGCAAACGAGCACCACGGCGCGCCGGTGACGTGCATCAGCACCGGCACGTAGGACACGCCGAGCACCGGGTCGCTGTTGAGCAGCATCAGCGTGGCGCTGTAGGTGCCGAAGGTCATTGTCGGGGCAGCGGTAAAGGTCACCACCACCTCCTGGCTTCCGCCGGAGGGGACTGTGCCGCTGATCGGCTCCTCGGCCAGCCAGGGGACGTCGCTGGCCGGGTAGAGCAGCCAGTTGATGGCCCCCTGCCACACCTCGGCACAGTCCAGGTTACCGTCACCGTCGTCGTCGCGCCAGGCCAGGTTGTCCAGGCAGAAGCCGCTGACCATGGCCCGGTTATCCTTGCGCAGGGCAAAAGCCCCCTGCCCGGCCTCTGGCGCGGCGGTGTAGCCGGCCAGCGTCATGGCCGCCGGCAGCGGGTCGAACCGGTCGCCGTCGTCGTAATACAGGTCGTCGAATTGCAGCGGGTCGGAGGGCCAGTCGCCTACCACCGGATGGCCCGCCTGCCAGCGATAGACCGGCGGCGGCGGCGACATGGACACGTCGGAGACATAGGCCACACCGGCCGTTGCCCACAGCGGGTTGCCGGCATAGGCGTCCATGTCGAAAGAGTTGACGATCGCCCGACCACCGCTCACCAAAAAGTTGTTCAGGGCGTCGAACAGGGAGGCATCGGGGAAGAAGCAGGCGTTGTCCACCAGCACCACGTCGTAGGCTCCGCTGTTGATGGCCGACCGGCAACCGGACCAGTCCTGGTAGTACAGGTCGTAGGCCACGCCCAGGTTCTGCAGCGCCAGTTCGCCGCAGGTGCCCGGCGGGCGGAGGGCGCAGGAGTCGGTGCAGAGCAGGATATCGGGTTGCCCGGCGCTACCGGTCAGGTAGTGGTAGCTCGTCGGCGCTGAGACCCTGTTCTGGCCCTGATTGGTTGGCATATCCGTGCCCGGCCGCGTCTCCAGGCCGACGATCTGGCCCTGTCCGCCGGCAGCCATGGCCCCTTCCATCTCCAGGATGTCGAAGGTCAGGTCGGCGGCTCCGGCGTTGTTCAGGGTCAGGCTGCGGGTCTGCTGCGTGCCGGGGACGATCCACACTTCGAGAGCGCCGGGCTGGACGGTCAGGCAGGGCTGATCGGCGCGCAGGTACAGGTCGTGGACAACGCTGCCGCCGGGTGTGATGTCGGCGCTGAAGGTCTGCGACAGGTGGCCGGCCGCCGAGACGGTGACGGTGTAGCTGCCCTGCTCCAGCCAGCGCACGTAGCGGCCGTTCGCCCCGCTCCGCAGGGTGACGGTCTGGCCGCTGCTGGCCTCGATCAGCAGGCTGGCTCCTTGCAGGGTGGTCGTATTCACGTCGCAGTAGCCCAGGCTGTAGACCACACCGCTCAGCCGGCCCCAGGTGTCGGGGGCCAGGACGGTCATCGTCACCGGGACGCCAACCGCGCCGTAGGGGGTGTTGTTGCGCACTCGCAGCGTGGCGTGATAATAGCCGGGCTGGTCTACCTCGGGCACGCCGGCGTCGAAGGTGACGGTGATGACCAGGCTGCCGCCCGTGGCGACGGTGCCGCTGATCGGTTCCTCAAACAGCCAGGGCACGTCCAGCCCAAAGCAGCCCTCCGAGGGGCGGTAGAATGCCGTGCCGGCGATGGAACTGCCGTCGTAGCCGCCCACCGACCACACCTCACCGCCGGTCCGCGAGTCGGTGCAAAAGCCGGCGTTGTTGGCCGTATAGGCGACCGGAAGTGGATCGCCGATGTCGGCCCACTCCCCGCCCGGCCAGGCCATCCAGTCCAGCCGTTCTACCATGGCCGAGGGATCGAACGGGCTGCCGCCATTGGCGTCCCCGCCGATGGCGTACAGATACTGGCTGGTCAAGGCCAGGGCCAGGTCGGCACGGGCGCTGCTGAAGGTCGGTCCCAGCTCCCAGGCGTCGCCCGACAGGTCGTAGCGCTGCGTCGCGTCCACATTGCTGCCGGGGGCTGCCTCGCCCCAGCCGCCGACGACATACAGGTACGGCCCGGCCTGGACGAAGCCGGGCGTGCTGGTAGCCACCGGCATGGCTGCCCCGGTGCCGATCCAGGCCCCGGCGGCGATGTCGTAGATGTCCACCTGGTTGGACGCGCCGCCGAAGTAAAAGTCATCGTCGCCGCCGACCAGGTAGATGCGCCCCTCCCAGGCGGCGGCCGCCGCGCCCCACACATTGCGCGGCAGTGCCGGCCCGGCTGACCAGGAATCGGTGGCGATATCGTAGATGTAGAACTGGTTGGTGCCGCCGCCACCCATGACATAGATGCGGCCTTCGTAGCACACACCGGTCGGGCCCTCCTGACCTTTCGGGATCGGGGCCAGCGCGTTCCAGGTGTCGCTGTCGGCGTCGTAGCGCCAGGCATTGTTGGTCAGGTTGAAGGTGCCGTCTACGCCGGAGATGACATAGAAGGAGTTGTTGTCACCGGGGCACTGAGCGTGGGCATAGCGCACAACCCCGCCCGGCACCGGGCTGCCGCTCAACCAGGTTCCTCCACCCGCCACGCCGGCGGCATGCAGTGCGGCGCGCCCCTCGGCGCTGCGCACCGACAGGAGACCGATGGCCGCCGGCTCGCTGAACGGCTCGCCCGACAGGGCAGAGGAACGCCGCATCGGCTCAAAGCCCCGGTCCTGTTCCTGCAGGGCAAATTCCACCGCTCTGCTGCCGACATTGTCCAGGATGAGCTGCAGGGTAGTGCTCAGGCCCATGTCCAGGGTGGCCGACAGGGTCGCGGGGTTGACTTCCAGCAGGCCGGCCCCCAGGTAAAAGTCTTGCAGAACCGTGTCGCTCTGAACGACGGTGACGTTGACCGTCTGAGGCTCATATTCCTCCCCCCTGGCTGCGGTGAACAGGTGGTCGCCGGCCGGAGAGAAGAGGATGTAGAAGGCATCATCCACCGCCGGGTCTTCGGTTGGCACAGTGAAGGCCAGGTGGCCGCTATCGTTGCTGACCGTGGCTCCGGCCAGCGGTGCGTTGGTGTTGGCATCATAGACATTGCCGGCCACCAGGCCGCCGGGCTGAAGATTGCAGGCGATGGCAATCGGCGGGGAGGCGGCGATGGTTAGGTCATCCAGGTAGTAGCCGGGGTAGGTGACCGAGCGGTCGGAGCGCAGGCGGAAGCGGATGCGGAAGTTGCTGACGGCATAGGCCGGGTCGAGCACCACGCCCCGCTGCCGCCAGGCCAGGTCCACATTGCCGCCAGCCTGATAGACTGTTGCCCAGTTGATCCCGCCGTCGTTGCTGACCTCGACGCCGGCAACGTCGAACAGGCTCTCGGTCTGGAGCCACTGCCACCAGGTGACAAAAAGGTCCTGCCCGGCGTAGGCGCTCAGGTCAATATCTGGCGACTGGGTGTAGCCGTTTTCGTTGTTGCCATAGTTGCCCGTCAGATTGGTGGCCCAGACGTTCGCCCCAGAATGGGCGCTGCCGGGGCCGCTGGTGGGCGTGCCCCAGGCCCACGACGTGGTGCCGCCGGGGGAGAACCCGCCATCGCCGGCCTCAAAGTCCTGGCTATACACGACCGGCGGGGAGATGGGCTTGAGGCCGATGTCGTCCACATAGTAGCCGGGGTAGGTGCCCCACCACTGGTCGGTGTAGAGGCGGAAGCGGAGGCGGAAATCGCTGACGGCGTAGGAGGGGTCGAGCAGCACCCAGTGGCGCGTCCACTGCAAGTCCACGTTGCCGCTCACCTCGCCGTAGACCCGCTGCCAGGTGGTGCCGCCGTCGTTGCTGACCTCAACGCTGGCAAAGTCGCAACAGCCTTCGGTCCGCAGCCACTGCCACCAGGACAGGTACAGGCTCTGGCCGGCGTAGGCGCTCAGGTCCACCGTCGGCCCCACGGCGTAGCCGTCTTCGCCGTTTGAGTAGTTGCCCGCCGGGTTGGTGGCCCAGACCTTTGTGCCGGAGTGGGCGCGGCCGGGGCCACTGGTGGGTGTGCCCCACCGCCAGGAGGTCGTGCCGGCAGCCTTGAAATCGCCGTCGCCAGCCTCAAAGTCCTCGTAGTAGACGAAATCGGGCCGATAGCCTGGCGCCGTGCAGGCCTCCGAGTCGGCGCTCAGGGCAAAATCCTGAACCTCGTTGCCGGTCAGCGGGCCGACGGTGTGGTCGGCCGGCGGATAACCGGGCGACCAGGCTTCCACGTGAAAGTGGTAGGTGATGCCGGCGGCCAGGGTCACGCTGTATTGGCCGGTGAGCGGGTCGGTCCACACGCTATTGTTCGGCGGTGGCGGGTTGATCGGGTCGCCTTTGATGGTGATGTGGGCATAGAGCGGCCAGCCGGCCAGGGCATCGGTCACCCGCCCGGAGACGACATAGAACGGAGCGGGGGTGAGGGTAAAGTCCTGGGTGGTCACTTCGTCGGTGATGACCTCCACGCCGGTGACCGTCTGCGGGTAGTAGCCGTACAGGGCGGCGGTGACGGTATAGGTCCCGGCCGGGATGCCCATCGTATAGTAGCCGGTCGGGTCGGTGGAATCGGTGAAACGGCCACCGGCTTCCCGCTCGGCCAGGATGGTCACGTTGGGCAGGGGCGTGCTGCCGCTGTCCTGCACATGGCCCTCCAGATAGCCGGTGGAGGCCACCTGGGCGACGGCGTTGTAGGCATCAATGCGCCCCCAACCGTAGACATTGTTGTGGCACTCCTCCCCGCCGCAGGACAGGTCGGTGCGGCAGGTAGCGGTGCTGGTGATGATATATTCGGTATAGTCCACGTCGCCGATCAGGCCGGGATTGGCACTCCACAGCAACGCGACCAGGCCGGCGGTGTGTGGGCTGGCCATGGAAGTGCCACTCCAGCCACAGTCCCAGCCGTTGCCGGGCACCGAGGAACAGACATCCACGCCGGGCGCACTCACCTCCGGCTTGATCTCGTCCCAGCAGGAGGGTCCCCGGCTGGAAAAGTCGGCGATGTTGTCGCTGGAGTCGGTCGCGCCGGAGGCAAACGATTCGGGATAGTCGCCCGGCGAGCCCAGGCTGCTGCAACCGGGTCCGGAGTTGCCGGCCGAGAAAGCGGGAAAGATGCCCGCCGCCCGCCAGGCCACGACCTTGTCCCGATACCACTCCTCGCAACCCCCGCCGCCCCAGGAGTTGTTGACCACATTGGGGCGGTTGTCGGGGTTGCCGTTGGGGGCCAGCACCCAGTCGGCGCAGGCGTTCAGGGCAAAGTCGGAGCACCAAAAGTCCTCGCAGCCTTTGCAGGCGATCCACCGGGCATCGGGGGCCATGCCCACGTTGTACTCCAGGGCCGGGTCGTCGTCGCCGACCATGGTGCCCATGGTGTGGGTGCCGTGGCCGGCGTTGTCGCACGGCACACTCGGGTCGGGGCATACGGCCGAGGGGTCGTACCAGCAGTCGGCATGGGGGCCGTCGCCGCACTTGTAGTTGACGTGCAATGCGTCGTGGGTGTACTCGACGCCGGTGTCAATGTTGGCCACGGTGATGCCCTGGCCCTTGATGCCGAAATCCTGCCACACCCGGTCGGCACCGACCAGGGCGATGCTCCAGGCTACCCCTTCGGGGAAAGTTGGTTTCTGCTCTGAAATGATGGGTTCAAGGGGGTGGGTGTAATTGGCCCGGAAACCGATCACTTCGGGGAAGGTGGCCAGTTGGCGCAGCAACTCTTTATTGCCGGTGACAAAGAGCGAGTTGTCAATGAGGAATGGATGATAGGGGATACCCTGTTTGTCTAGCCACTGGCGCACCCGGGCCTGCGATTGTTCGGCGGCGGCCTTGAGCGTGTCGTAGACGAACCGGCCACGCTGCGTCCAGTCCTGGATGCCCTCAGCCGGGGCCAGGTCGGCCTTGCTGCCAAAGAGGACGAAGAAGCTGGTGGTCTCGTCGGCCGAGGCGGCCATTTCGGTCAGGATCTGGGGGTCTACCTCGGGCAGGCGGTCGGCCTGTTGCAGGTCAGGAGCAGGTGGCGGTTGGGGTGGGGCCTGGGCAATCGCCCCGGTTGGCATGGTGGCCGGCAGCGCGGCCAGGGTGAGGCCGATCATCACCATCAGGGTGAACCAAAAACGTTTCATCAGTCGCCTCCTTATGATCTGTTTAGGCCTGGAAGGTCTCCAGGAGCTTCCAGCTTTATTTTACCAGGAATCCCCTCCTCTACTGGACGGTCAGCCCACACTTATCCAACGTCAGATTGCCAGGACTGCAACTGCTGAGCAGCAGAACGGACAGAACTGTGGTGAGATACCAGAGCACCTTTCGTATCCCTGGAACCCTCTGGTGCCAGGCGACAGAACGGCCTGGCCGAGGTCACGATTTTATAGACGCAGCGTGGGTGCTAAAGGTTCCGCTCCAGGGGGGTTGCTGGTGAACATGCTGGCTCTGCTGACCTGCGGCCTGCCGGAACAGCAGGTCCTCGGTCGTGGATGGCAGATGATCTTGGGCCGGCTTGTCGCCTGGCTGGAGGAAAGGGATGTTTATAAACAGCCTACATCGGATTGCTGTCAACCGGCTCAAAACCGTAGCGGGCCAGCAGGGCCGGCACAGTGGAGCCTTCGGCGCTGGCGCTGACGGTGCTCACCCCCTGGTCGGCCAGCCAGCGCAGGATGGCGTGGACCAACGCCCGGCCGATGCCCCGCCGCCGATAGCCAGGCCGCACGACCAGCAGTTCAATGGCCCCCCGGCGGCCTGCCCGGTTGGCAGAGGTCAGATCGAGGCTGCCCACCACCAGGCCCACAGCGGTGCTGCCTGCACAGGCCAGCAGGATGCCCCTGTGGCTCAGGCTGGGGTGATAGGCCAGGCAGGCCATCTGTTCCGGCGTGACCCGATCGGACCCGGTGTCCTCAAAAGCGGCGTTGTACAGTTCGGCGATGAGGGGCAGGTCGGCCGGCAGTTCGGCCGTGCGCAGGCCGATGCCGGCAGGCCATGGGCGGTCAGTCTGATGCAGCGCCCTGGCCAGGTCGTTCAGTTCCAGGCGCACAAGCTCGCTGCCGTCACTCACCGGCCCTGCCACTGGAAGCTGGGAGCGGCCGGGGCGGTGACCTCGGCCAGGGTGGGGGTGCGGGGGCCGGTCACCGGCACCTGGAAGCCGAAGGTGCTGCCCCTGCCTTCCCGGCTTTCGGCCCGCACCTGGCCGCCGTGGGCCAGGACGATGTAGCGCACCAGGGCCAACCCCAGCCCCAGCCCCTCGACGCCGCGCCGCAACGGATCGGCCATCTGAGTAAAGCCCTCCCACAGGCCAGGCAACCGGCCGGCCGGCACACCCACGCCGGTATCCTTGACCTCAAAATGGAGGGTGCCGGCCTCCACCTGGCAGCGCACCCACACCTGGCCGCCTGCGGGGGTGAACTTGATAGCATTGTGGACCAGGTGATGGATCGCGTCCGCTAACCGCTCCCGGTCGCCGCGCACGGGGGGCAACCTGTCCGGCACAAGGAGGTGGAAGGCCAGCCCTTTGGTCCTGGCCATGACCTCCAGAGGAGCGATCGCTTCCTGTAACACCTCAAGGACATCCACCTGGCTCAGATTCAGCTCTCCCCGCTTGCTGAAAAAGGTCGCCAGGGTGACCAGGTTGTCCACCAGGGTCCGGGCTGCTTTGAGGCCGTTGGACAGTTGTTCCAGTTGTTCTTGCTGCTCAGGGGTCAGGTTGCCCAACCCGTACCGCTTCAGCAACTCCAGGGAAAAGGCCAGGTTGGCAAAGGGGCTGCGCAGTTCATGGGTGATGACGCCGATAAAGCCTGACTTGAGCCGGTCCATCTCCTGCAACTGACGGTTGGCGCTGGCCAGAGCGGCGTAGGCCCGTTGCAACTCCTGGTTGAGCTTGATCAGATCGTCCACCAGCCGGGCGTTTTCCAGAGCCACGGCGGTCTGATCGGCCAGAGTACCAAGTAGCAGCAGGTCTTCATCAAAGTAGCGGTCGCGGGAAAGCTTGGGGCCCAGGGCCAGCAGGCCGATCCATTTCTCTTTGGCGTGGATGGGGATGTAGAGGTCCATGCCCAGGCTCGCCAGCCAGGAACGCTCGGCGGCCGGCGTCCCCTGGAACTGAGGCAGCAGATCCAGGTCATATTGGGTCAGAGGGCGGTGCTCGGTGCACAGGTAGCGGGCCACCGGGCTGCTGGCCGACAAGGCCCCCTGCGGCGGCAGATAGATGCCATCCTCCATGCCCCGCACCCCCAGCAGGCGGTAGATGTCGCCCCGCCACAGGTCCTCTTCGCGGCGGACCAGGAACAGCGCACCGCGCCGGATGTTGAGGGTTTGATTGATGGTGCTGAGGGCCACGTCGGCCAGGCGGTCCAGATCGAGGATGTTGCTGATGCTCAGGCTGTATTCGCTCACGATGCGGCGGGGATCGTAGCCGCTGCCGGCGATGAACCGCTCCACCAGCCTTTGCACCACCCGCAGCAGAGGGTCGAACAGGATGGCCAGGAGCAGGGCCACGGTCGCCCCGGCCCACAGGGGGCTGTAGCCGGGGAAGCCCTGAAACAGGTATTGGACGGCGGTGAAGCCGGCGGTGTAGATGGCAATGGTCAGGAGGGTGATGATCAGGGAACTGAGGGTGCGTTGCGCGATGCGCCGCATGTCGGGCAGGCGGTGAGTGACGACCGCATAGAGGGTGACCAGGGTGCCCAGCAGCCGCACATCGCTGCCGGGGGCCTGCTGCCCGGCGAAAAAGAGCAGGTCCCCGGCCAGGGTCAGCCCCCAGGCCAACGGCCAGTAGGTCAGACGGTTGCGATGCAGGGGCAGTTGGGTGCGGCGATAGGCCCGAATGAACCAGGGCAGCGGTGCCCCCATAAACAGCCCCCAACCGACGACCGCTGCGCCGAAGGTCAGAGTCAGGCGGTTCAGGCTCTGGCCGATGGGCAGCCTGATCCCTTCCGGCAGACCCAGGGGGTTGCTGTCCAGGATGGCCAACAGGGCGATCCAGACGACGCCCAGCAGGATCCATTTCCAGCGGAGCCAGGGCAGCCGCAGGAAAAAGCGGGTCAGGAAGAGGAACAGCAGGGCCAACAACAGCAGGCCGTAGAGAGGCAGCCGGACCGCCAGGTAGGGATTGATCCCCAGGCCATCGAGCCAGCCCAACTGCCAGGCAAACTGATAGCCAACCCACAGGGCGGAGAGGGCGGTATAGAGAGCCAGCACCTGCACCACCCGCTCCTGGCGGTTTCCCCGCTTCAGGGCGATGGCCAGCAGCAGAAGGTACAACAGGGCTTCCAGGCCCAGGGCAATGGGCACAAATTCAAAAATGGTCATAGCGATTCTTGCCGGTGCAATGCGCCTCCAGAGAAATTATACCACGGGATGGCTCCGGGCGCAACGCCCATACGCATCGGATGTTCGAAGCAGAACGCCAGTGTGGGGCATCCTTTGCCCGGCGGGGGTCTGTGACCCCCGCCGGTGGGGGGCGCAAGGCTGGTGCGTTTGTAGGGCAACTGCGAGCAGTTGCCCTACTTGCGCTTTTTGGCGTCTTCATTGCTCAGCGGGGGGCCGCCAGGTCACAGACCCGGCAGGAGCAGCCTTCTGCTTCGAAAGCCCGCATCAAGTGAAGCGACAAGTCGCACCTCAGAGCCGGTCTGAAAAGCTTACCACAAAGGCCACAAAGGAACACGAAGGAAACGAATACCCCTGGTGTCCTTTGTGTCTTGGTGGTTTTCCGACAAGCTCTCAGGGGTCTGCGGTCAGGCATCCACTGGCGTGGATGCCTCCGTCCGCGCAGGTGGACGCGATTTCCAATCGCCCCCGCCTTAATGGGCGCAACGCCCCTCAGAGCGTGTTGCAGCGGAGAATCGCCTCCCTCATCCGCTCCAGCGCCTCGACCAGCGTGGCCCGTGGGCAGGCAAAGTTTAGCCGCACAAACCCCTCCCCACCCGGGCCAAAGGTCGCCCCATTGTTCAGGGCAACCCGCGCCTGCTCCAGGAAAAAGTTGTAGGGGGGCAGGCGTGTGGCCTCCACCAGCTCCCGGCAATCCAGCCAGGCCAGATAGGTGCCCTCCGGCCTGGCCATCGTCACGCCGGGCAGGTTGTTGTTGACATTGTCAAATAAAAAGTCGCGGTTGGCCTCCAGGTAACGTAGCACGGCTGCCAGCCAGGGATCGCCGTCGCGGTAGGCGGCCAGCGCCGCCACATAGCTCAGCAGATCCACCTCCGGCACCAGGTCGGCGCGGAGCGCCTGGAATTGTCGCCGCAGCTCCCCGTCAGGGATGATCGCCACCGCGCAGTGCAGGCCGGCGATGTTGTAGGTCTTGCTGGGGGCCAGCAGGGTGACCGTCCGGGCCGCAACTTCTGGGGAGAGGGCTGCAATGGGCAGGTGTGAGTGCCCGCTGAACACCAGGTCGCCGTGGATCTCGTCGGAGCAGATGACCAGACCGTGGCGCAGGCACAGCTCGGCCATCCGCTCCAGTTCGTCGCGGCGAAAGACGCGGCCCACCGGATTGTGGGGGTTGCACAGGATAAAGAGCCGCGTCTGCCCGGTGATCGCCGCCTCCATGCGCTCAAAATCTATTTCGTACTGCCCGTCGGGCCGACGGGTCAACTCCATGCTGTTGAGGGTCAACCCGACATGGTGGGGGACCCGCAGGATCGGGGGATAGATCGGCGTCTGGACCAGCAGCCCATCCCCAGGCCGGGTCACGGCGCGGGCGGTCAGGTTAAAGCCCGAGACGACACCGGGGATGAAGAGGATCGCTTCGGACGGCACCTGCCAGCCGTAAAGCCGTTGGAACCGCTCCACCAGCAGGGGCCGCAACTCGGGCGGTTCGAGGCCATAGCCGAAGATGCCATGTTCTACCCGCTCACGCAGCGCCCGGATGACCGGCTCCGGCGCGGGGAAATCCATATCGGCGACCCACAGGGGCAGCACCTCCTGGCCGTAGTGTCGCCACTTGATGCTGTCGGATGTGCGGCGGTCAACCGGTCGGTCAAAATCGTAACTCATGGCAACCGTCACCCCCCCGCAGGCCTGGAAGAAATTCCAGCTTCAGCCTGCGGGAGGGTCTGATCAGACATGTCCCTCTGTCCCCTGGCCGAGAGCAGGATGTGCCCTAGGATGCGGGCGATGTTCCAGGCATCATCGCTGCCGCGATGGTGGATCCCTTCCAGCGGAAAGCCAAGCTGCTTCATGGCCTGATCCAGCTCTACCTCGCGGCGCAGGTTATAAACCATGGCAAACAGGCTCTTGACGTTGAGGTGCCTGTCCCCAAAGGGATAATCAACGCCCTGGGCCTGGCACTGCTGCTGGAACATCTTGCGGTCATAGTCGCCGTAGCTGGCCCACAGCCGCTCGTCCGCCCGGTACTCCTGGCGCAGGATACGGCATGCTTCGGCGAAGGGGAGCCCCTGGTTCACCTCTTCCTGGGTCAGTGTCGTCAGCCGGGTGCAATAATCGCTGACGGTGGAGCGGGCCGGTCGGACGATGAGGCTGCGGCTTTCCAGGCGTTTGAGCGTCGTCACATCCAGCACGCACAGGCCGATCTCGATGATCTCCCGTTCCTGTCCCGGTGGCGGGTCGCCTTCCCAGCAGGTAGATTCGACGTCAATCACCAGGATTCGGTCCAGTTTTTTGGCCATGGCTCATTGCGTCTCTGCGGCGCAACAAATCCGGGTCATCCGTGTCCTGCGGGGCCTCAGTCCAGCCCAAGTTGCTGGCGCATCAGCCGGGGCGGCAGCGAGCCGCAGTTCAGGATGGCATCGTGGACCTGGCGCAGAGAGGCGTCGGGGTGGGCGCGGCGGTAGTCGGCGATCAGCTTCAGGATGGCCAGCTTGCCCATCAGGTAGGATTGCGGTTGGGTGGGCGACTGGGTGTAGCGGCGCACCTCGGCCAGGGCGTTGATCGGCTCCAGCTGGCATTCCCGGACCAGGAAATCCACCGCCTGGTCCACCGTCATCCCCCTGGTGTGCAGCGAAACGTCGAGGATGATGCGGGCCGCCCGCCACAACTGGTCCGACAGCCGTCCCAGCCGCTGCACCGGCTCGGCGATATAGCCCATCTGCTCCAGCAGTTCCTCGCAGTAGAAGGCCCAGCCTTCGATGAACAGGGTGGCCAGAAAGGAACCCATGCGGCGGGGGATCGTCTCGGTGCGGTTGGCGTACACCAGTTGCAGGTGGTGGCCGGGATAGGCTTCGTGCAGGGCGGTAATCGGCAGTTTGGATCGGCTGTGGCCCCTGAGCTTCTGCTCCTGTTCCTCCGGCGGGCTGGCCGGATCGACCGGCGTGACGAGAAAGATGCCCTCCTGCTGTTCTTCCAGGATGCCGGGGGGCATGTAGGCGGCGTAGGGGAGCAGGGGGCGCATATAAGGCGGTGTTTCGATGATGCGCAGCGACTCGTCCGGCGGGATGGTGGCGATTTCGTGGTCAATCACATACTGGCGGATGTCGGCCATAGCCTGGCGGTAGGCATCGAGCAGTCCCTCGGCGGGCGGGTGATCGGCCCTGGCCTCTTCCAGGATGTCGCGCACCGACCTGTCGGGATCGATCTCGCGGGCCACCGCTTCCATCTGAGCCCGCGTCTGGTGGAACTGCTCCCAGCCGGTGGCCAGCAGTTCATCGGCGTCGTAATCCACCATCTGCTCCTGGTGCAGCATCTCGTCAAATAGCTCCCGTCCGGCGGCAAAGTTGCCGGCTGCCTGGGGGAGCACCTGATCTTGCAGGAAGCTGATATACTCCTGGATCGCCCCGCTTGCAGCCTGGCCGGCCTCGACCAGATCGGCCTGCAGGTCCGGCGCGGCCTGGGCGGCTATCGCCGGCAGCAGCCCCAGGAAGAGGCCGGGGGCCTGCTGAGCCTCCTCCAGCGCCACCTCGGCCCACACGCGCGGCACTTCGGTCGGAATGAGGTTCTGCTGCCCCTCCCGCAGCACCCGGGGGACCTGCCGCACCCGGCTCAAGGCGGAGCGCAGCCGGTCGGGCAGGGGCGCAAACTCTTTGAGCAGCAGCAGCATCACGCCGTTCAACCCTTCTTCCAGGTAGCCGGTAGGGTTGCGCCACGGCCCCCGCATCTTTTCATACTGGCGGATGAACGATTCGAGGATGGCCACGATCAGCCGGTGGTCAATCTGAGCAGCCAGCCGGAAATGGTCGGCCGGCATGGCCCGGAACTCGGCCAGGGCAGCCAGCATCTCCCGGTGCTGACTGTCCAGGGCCTCGGCGCTGGAATCGGCCAGCCGGTCGTCCCAGCGGTGATCGCCCAGTTGGGTGGCGGCCACCGGATTCAGCTCCATCAGGCGGTGAAGCCATTGCCCGGCGCGCTGGTAAAAAACGGTTTCGTCACTCATTTTTTCTCCTCCTGTCGGACCTTTCAGGCCTGAACTATATCACAGAACCAGAGGTTGTGCAAATGGGTTGGCCTGATCTCGCCAGGACGGATCAGGGCAGGTCATGACGGTGGCAGGAATTTGCACCCCATCGGCTTCATGCTATAATGGGCTGACCTGGGCAGCAAGCGTGGTTCCGGCCCGAACCACGCTTTTTTTGCAGACCGATGAGGGAGGAGATGCAATGCCGGAAGGAAAAGTGGAACCCCGCCTGCCGCGCGGCATGCGCGACATCCTGCCCGAGGCGATGATCCGCCGTGAGTATGTGATGGGGGTCATTCGTCGGGTGTTCGAGGAATTCGGCTTTGAGCCGTTGCAGACGCCGGCCATCGAACTGGAGGAGACGCTCCTGGGCAAGTATGGCCCCGACGCCGAACGGCTGATCTACAGCGTTGGCCACAGCGGAGGGAAGGAGAGGCTTTGCCTGCGCTACGACCTGTCGGTGCCGTTGTGCCGGCTGGTGGCCCAATACCCGGAGCTGAACAGGCCGTTCAAACGCTACCAGATCGCCCCGGTATGGCGGGCCGAGCGGCCGCAGAAGGGCCGCTACCGCGAGTTCTACCAGTGCGATGCCGATATTGTCGGCTCGGCTTCCATGCTGGCCGACGCCGAAACGCTGAATGTCATCTATGACATCCTGACCCGGTTGGGATTCCGGCAGTTTGTGATCCACCTGAACGACCGCAAGCTGCTCAGCGGCATCGGCCAGTATGCCGGCGTGGCCAACGAGCAGTTGGGCGGCCTGTATCGCGCCATTGACAAGCTGCCCCGGATCGGCCTGGAGGGGGTGGAGGCGGAACTGCGCCGGACCGGCATCCCGGACGAGGTGGTCCGCCGGCTGCTGGAGCTGTTGCACATCCAGGGGGCAAACCGGGAGGTCCTGGCGCGGCTGAAAGGGTTGCTGGCCGACTATCCGGCGGCGATGGAGGGGCTGGCCGAGCTGGAAGAGATTGTCGGCTATTTGCAGGCATTGGGCATCCCGGAGCGGTGCTATCAGATCGTGCCGACGATGGTCCGGGGGCTGGACTATTACACCGGCCCCATCTACGAGACGGTGGTCGAGGAGCCGAAAATCGGCAGCATCACCGGCGGCGGGCGGTATGACAACCTGGTGGGCATGTTCCTGGCCCGCAGCCTGCCGGCCACCGGCACGACCATCGGCATTGAGCGGATCATGGATGTCATGGAGGAGCTGGAGATGTTTCCCCCCCAGGTGGGGAGGACGGTGGCCCAGGTGCTGGTCACCCGCTTTGCCCCGGCGCTGGTGGAGGAATCGTTGCGGCTGGCCCGCGACCTGCGCCGGGCGGGGCTGAATGTCGAGCTCTATTTCGAGGACGATCCGCTGGGCACCCAGATCCGCTACGCGCTGAAGAAGGGCATCCCCTACCTGGCCATCATCGGGCCGGATGAGGTGGCGACCGGACAGGTGGCCTTGCGCCATCTGGCGCTGGGAGAACAGGTGACCGTTCCCCGCGACGGGGCAGTGGCGCAGCTCCAGGCCTGGCGGCAACTCCTGTAGCCTGTCCTGTGTCAAAGTCTACCACAAAGGCGCACCAGGAAAACAGAAATTCTTTGTGTCCTTGGTGTCCTTAGTGGTTTTCAGACTGGCGCCGGGGGTCATCTTTTCCGTAGGGGGCCGATGGCTACCCGGCGAGGCCGGTCAGGGTTGACTATCCGACCCGGCCATGCTACAATGCCGACAGGAGGGTGAGACAATGGCCATGACTGAGCGGGTGACCCGCCTGCGGCGGCAGAGCCTGGAGGCGGTGCCCACCCTTTCGACCGAACGGGCGGAGCTGTTGACCGAATTTTACCGGCAGCACACCGAACTGACCTCGATGCCGGTCAAACGTGCCCTGGCCTTTCAATACCTGCTGACGCACAAGGCGATCTATCTCGGCGATGGGGAGCTGATCGTCGGCGAAAAGGGGCCGGCCCCCAAGGCGACCCCCACCTATCCGGAGCTGTGCTGTCACACTCTGGAAGACCTGGACATCCTCGACTCCAGGGACAAGATCCCGTTCAAGGTCAGCCCCCAGGCGCGGCAGCTCTATGCCGGGACGATCCTCCCCTTCTGGCGGGGCCGGACGATGCGGGAGCTGATCTTCCGCGAGATGACCGATGAGTGGCTGGCGGCCTACCAGGCCGGCGTCTTTACCGAGTTCATGGAGCAGCGCTCGCCGGGGCATACGGTGCTCGACGACAAGATCTACCACAAAGGGATGGAGCAGTTCAAGGCCGAGATCCGGCGTAGCCTGGCCGGGCTGGACTACCAGAACGATCCGCAAGCCTACGCCCGGCAGGAGGAGCTGAAGGCGATGCTCATCTGCGCCGATGCCCTGATCGCTTTTGCCCACCGCCATGCCGACAAAGCCCTGGCGCTGGCCCACCAGGAGGCCGATCCGCAGCGGCGGGCGGAACTGAAGCGCATCGCCCAGGTGTGCCGCCACGTGCCGGCCCACGCCCCCCGTGACTTTTGGGAGGCGTTGCAGGCCTACTGGTTTGTGCATCTGGGGGTGACCCTCGAACTGAACCCCTGGGATGCCTTCTGCCCTGGCAGGCTGGACCAGCACCTCTACCCGTTCTACAAAAAGGGCCTGGAGGAGGGGACGCTGAGCCGCGAACAGGCCGAGGAACTGCTGCAATGCCTGTGGATCAAATTCAACAACCAGCCCGCGCCGCCCAAAGTGGGGGTCACGGCGGCGGAGAGCAGCACCTACACCGACTTTGCCCAGATCAACCTGGGCGGCGTCCGGCCCGACGGCTCTGATGCGGTCAACGAGGTCACCTACCTGCTGCTGGATGTGATCGAAGAGATGAGGCTGCTCCAGCCCAGTTCCTCCATCCAGGTCAGCAAAAAGAACCCTGACCGCTTTATCAAGCGGGCGGCGCGCATCATCCGCACCGGGTTCGGCCAGCCCTCGGTGTTCAACGCTGACCTGATCGTCCAGGAGCTGGTGCGCATGGGCAAATCGCTGGCCGATGCCCGCTGTGGCGGCTCCAGCGGCTGCGTGGAGGTGGGCGCTTTCGGCAAAGAGAGCTATATCCTGACCGGCTATTTCAACATGCCCAAAGTGCTGGAGCTGACCCTGAACAACGGCCTGGACCCCCGCACCGGGCAGCGGATCGGCCTGGAGACGGGCGATCCGACCTGCTTTCAGAGCTTCGAGGAGCTGTTTGAGGCTTACAGAAAGCAGTTGAACTATTTTGTGGACCTGAAGGTGCGGGGCAACAATGTTATCGAACGGCTATATGCGGCTTACATGCCTGCGCCGTTCCTGTCGTTGCTGATTGACGACTGCATCGCCCGGGGCCGGGATTATCATGACGGCGGAGCGCGCTACAACACCACCTACATCCAGGGGGTTGGCCTGGGGACGATGGCCGACGCGCTGACGGCCATCCGCTACCATCTCTTCGACCACCAAACGCTGACCATGGCCGACCTGCTGGCTGCGCTGCGGGCCGATTTTGCCGGTCAGGAAGGGCTGCGCCAGATGTTGTTGCACAAGACGCCCCGCTACGGCAACGACGACGACTATGCCGATGAGGTGATGCGCGCCGTGTTCGAGGCCTATTTCCAGGCGGTGGACGGCCGGCCCAACACCAAAGGAGGCCATTACCACATCAATCTGCTGCCGACGACGGTGCATGTCTATTTCGGCTCGGTGGTGGGCGCCACGCCCGATGGCCGGCGGGCCTGGACTCCCCTGTCGGAGGGGATCTCGCCGGTGCAGGGGGCCGATCGGCATGGCCCGACGGCCGTCCTCAAGTCGGCGGCCAAAATGGACCATGTCCGCACCGGCGGCACGCTGCTCAATCAGAAATTCACCCCTCACCTGCTGCGCGATGAGGAAGGGCTGGACAACCTGGTCCACCTGGTGCGCAGCTACTTCCGGCTGGACGGCCACCACATCCAGTTCAACGTGGTGGACGCGGCCACGCTGCGCGCTGCCCAACAGCACCCGGAGCAGTACCGCGATCTGATCGTGCGCGTGGCGGGCTACAGCGACTATTTTTGCGATCTGGGCAAGGCGTTGCAGGACGAGATCATCGCCCGGACGGAGCATCAATCGTTCTGAGAGCTAGTCTGAAAACCACTAAGGACACGAAGGACACCAAGGGCACTATGCGGTCTTTTCGTGTTCCTTTGTGGTCTTTGTGTCTTTGTGGTAAGCTTTTCAGACCGGCTCTGAGGGCTGATCAGCCGCGTACGACCACCAGGTTGCCCGATTCATAACGGCGCAACCCTCGCTGAAAGAGGACCCGTGCCAGGAGGATCAGCCCGGCGGTGGCGGCCAGCAACACACCCAGGCGGCCCCAATGGAACTCACTCAACAGCCCGGCCGGCATCGAGCCGATAAAGGCCGCCGGGATGAGGGTGTAGAGCAGCAGTTGCACGGCGCCGGGAAAGATCTCAACCGGGTACAGGCCAAAGGTGATGATGGCATTGACCGCCTGAGCGGCCAGGTTGTCGGCGTTGCCCACCCAGAAAGCCAGTGACCCGACCAGCACGGCAAAGGCCACCAACAGCAGGCCCGATAGCAGGCCCAGCAACAGGAACAGCGGCAGGCCAATCCAGCGGTTGGGCGCAGCGAGCAGAAAGACAAGCAGGCCAAAGAGCATATCCCCCCAGGCTGAAAGGGACATGCGCGAGACCAGCAGGTGGACCAGCGGATCGGCCGGCAGAGCCAGGTAGTAGTCCAGGTCACCCCGGACGATGAGGCGGGCCACCAGGAAGGCGTTGCCGCACACCACGTTGGCCAGGCCAAAGCCAAAGGCGACCAGGGCGTACAGGACCATCACCTGGCTCAGATCCCAGCCGCGCAGCGTGGGCAGCCGGGTGAACAGAATCCACCAGAAAAAGAGGAGCATGGTGTTGTTGAGCATCATGCCGACGACCTGCAACAGAAACGCTCCCCGGTAGGCCATGGCCGACATCAGGTTGTGCCGCACATAGCCCAGCACCAGGCGGACCGTTTTCATCTTACCCTCCATGCACTACCATCCGCCGCTGCGCCCAGCGCCACACCAGCAACACCAGGGCGGCAAACAGGATGATGCAAGCGATCTGACCGGCGACTGCCCGTATGAGGAACTCCGGCTCAAAGGCAACAAAGGCACGGGCCGGGGCATAGGTGATGAACTGGAACGGCAGCCAGCGGACGGCACGTTGCAGCCAGGGCGGGAACATCTCCAGCGGCAGGAACAGCCCACCGACGGTGAACAGCAGCTTGTTGTAGATCCAGTAGATGGGGTTCACCTCTTCGATCCAGAAGGCAACCAGGCCGATCAACACGGCGACCAGGGCATCCAACAGCAGGGCCAACGCCGCCAGGACCAGGAAGGCTGCCAGCCCCGCCGGGCTGCCGGCCAGTTGCCTCATTCCCAGCGCCACCACCGCCGAGGCGGTCAACAGGTTGAGCAGGAACCGCGGCACCGAACCACCCAGCGAGTTGGCGACCTGGAAAAAGGGGTAACTGAGGGGGCGGGCCAGCGTGTAGGCCAGGTCGCCGGCCCTGACCGCCTCGCTGATCTCCAAAAAGATCCGTGAGGTGGAGAGGGTAACCGTCTCGGTCATGGCCAGATACCACACCATCTGCGCCAGGCTGTAGCCGGCCAGTTCTGCTCGTCCGCTGACGCTGTAGGCGGTGGTCCACAGGGCCATGAACACGCCCATGAACAACACCATCTGTACGGCGCGGGCGGCCATCTCGCTGCGATAGACCCATTGCTGCCGCGCCGAGGTCCATAGCACAAAGCCGTAACGGATCATGTCAGGGTGTCCTGATTGTTGCCTGCCCTGTCGCCCCCTTCGTCGCGGGGAGCCTGCATCCAGGCTATCCACGCTCGTAGATGCGGGCGATGATCTCCTCCATCGGCGGGTTGTCCACATTGATGTCGGCGACGGCATAGCGAGCCAGGAGCTGGCCGATCACCTCCTCGATGGGGGCAGTGTTGGTATCCACCTGCAGTTTAACGCCATAGCCTTTGTGCTTGAGCACCTGCACGCCGGGGCGGTCGAACCCCTGCCACGGCTCGGCCAGCTTGAGGGAGACCGTCTTGCTGTGGATATAGTCCCGTTTCAGGGTGGAGACCCGGCCGTCAAAGATCACCTCGCCATGGTTGATGACCATCGCCCGTTTGCACAGCACTTCAACATCGCCGGCATCGTGAGAGGTGAGAAAGATGGTCACCCCCTCCTGCTGGTTCAGCTCCAGGATCAGGTCGCGGATACGCTGCTTGACCACCACATCCAGGCCGATGGTCGGTTCATCGAGGAAGAGGATGCGTGGCCGGTGCAACAGCGAAGCGGCGATCTCGCACCGCATCCGCTCGCCCAGGGAAAGTTTCCGCACCGGCGCATCCAGATATTCGCCGATCTCGAACAGCTCCACCAGGTGCGAGAGCCTCTGCCGATAGGCCGCCGGGTGGAGTTCGTAGATGCGGGCCAGCAGGTCGAAAGAGTCTTGGGGCGGCAGGTGGTACCAGAGCTGCGACTTTTGGCCAAACACAGCGCCGATCTGGTAGGCCAGCTTTTGTCGCTCCCGCCAGGGGATCAGGCCCAACACCTGTGCCTGACCGGAGGTGGGGTAGAGGATGCCGACCAACATCTTGATGGTGGTGGATTTGCCGGCGCCGTTGGGGCCGATGAAGGCCACCCGCTCCCCCTCTTCTACGGTGAAGGAGATGGCCTTCACCGCCTGGATTTCGCGTTGGATGGGTCGGAACAGGGCGCGGACGCTGCCGCGCAGTCCTGCCTGTTTCTCGCGGGTGACAAAGGTTTTGCTCAATTGCCGGGTTTCGATGATGGGCAAAGCGACCTCCCTGTTGTGAAGTATAACATCGGTTGTCGGGGGACGCAAATTGCTGCCCCTGGTGACAACGGCCTGGCCTGGGTTTGTCAGAGCACCCAGGTCGGGGTATACTTATGGAGGTGGGGTGGGGATGGTTCAATTTTCTGGGGAAATTGGCTTACACTTTTGACGGCTGTTAAAATTCCGCCTGGCCCTCACCC
>Ga0129299_1000769_pt1 | contig 21102 bp, 21 predicted proteins | sample ConPoolayeCmetaG_FD_94477 | JGI IMG/M metagenome (GOLD analysis project Ga0129299, IMG submission 94477) | Hot spring microbial mat communities from California, USA to study Microbial Dark Matter (Phase II) - Cone Pool mat layer C metaG ...
ACATATCACTTTGTTGATATGCCCTGCGCCGCCTTCACCCCGTAGGTTCCAAGTTCGTCAAGGCCTCGCATCCACCCCAACTGCGGAATTTAGGTTGAATGAATGAAAATGTATAGGCGTTCGGCTCAAAATCCATGCTCCAAACATGGCCCTATAAATTTTCAACCATCGCAATATCAACCGCTTACGACAGGCTGCAAAGGTTCCCCTCACCTCCAGACTTTGTTCTGAGCGCAAGATTCAATAATTTATTAAGCGATTCAATTTAAGCGGCTTCCGTCCGGGTGTTTCAGAAAGAAATACCGGGTTATTCAAAATTCAACACCCATGTCCGATTGACAATAAAAAAAGATTCGGCAAATTATTAAAAAATTCAAGTATCGCTCCAGGATATACTACTGGCACATCATTTGCTAATGCGACTTTTGAGAATCATAGATTGTTTTTTCATACTATCAATCCAAAAGGAGGTGTCGTATGAACAGCCTGATTCCATGGAAATGGGGCCAGCGCAATGCGGCGCCGGCCTGGCAGAACAGCTGGTTTGACCGCATATGGGAAAATCCTTTCGATAGTTTTTTCCCTGATATGAGTTCATCGTTTTCATCCGCAATGCCCGCAATCGATGTTTCCGAAGACAAGAAGGAAGTGAAGGTGCGTGCTGAGGTGCCGGGCATGACCGAGAAGGACATCGAACTGACATGGCACAACGGAGTGCTGCGGATTCGCGGAGAAAAACATGGCGAAAGAGAGGAAAAGAAAAAGCACCGTTATTATAAAGAATGCAGCTACGGCAGTTTTTCACGGGATATTTTTATCGGCGATTCGGTGGATTACGGCAAGGCAAAGGCAAAATATAAAAACGGCGTTCTCACTGTAACGTTGCCGAAAACGGTATCTGCGCAGAAATCCATTGAGATAAAAGTCGCGTAACGTTCAACAATAACCAAAGGGGGTGGTCTCTATGATGTGGGACATTGATTTGTGGAGGGAGATGGACAGGCTCCGCAGGGAAATGGACGGCCTGTTTGCCAATTACGGCAGGGTCAGCGGCGCGACAACGTATCCTTTGATTAATGTCTATGACGACAAGGATGCGGTGACGGTCACCGCCGAGCTGCCCGGATTGAGCAAAGAGCAGGTAAACATAACTTTTACGGACGGGGTAATGACCATAAGCGGAAAAGTGGAACCCCTCGCACGGGCAAAAAACATGACTGTAGTGCGCCAGGAGCGGGCTGAAGGCGAGTTCGAGAAAACGGTACGTATCCCGACCAAGGTTCAGCAGGACAAAATCAACGCCTCATTCAGCAACGGCGTGCTGACTATCAGGCTCCCGAAGGCGGAAGAAGCAAAACCGAAAACTATTGCCATCGAGGCCAAATAACCGGAGGAGGTGAACACTATGACAACCGAACTTGAAAAAAGGGAAAAACAGGAAGTGAGTTCAACGGCGGCCGAACAGATGAACCACAGCGGCCCGGCATACAGTCCGGATGTTGATATCTACTCGTCGGATGAGGAGGTTGTCTTTGCCGTCGACCTTCCCGGTGTAGGCAAAGGCGACGTTTCGATACAAATTGACGAGACTAACACGCTTGTTATCAAGGCAAAAAATTCGCAGAAAGAGCCGGAGGGGATTGTGATCCGGCAGTATCAAATCGGGGATTATTACCGGGCATTTCAACTCTCGGACGACTATGACAAGGACAAGGTAAGCGCAAAGCTGGAAAACGGATGTCTGGAAATCACCGTTCCCAAAAAGGAGGCGGCAAAACCGAAAAAGATCGAGATAAAGGCATAATGTTCCGGCTGTTTCCAGGGCGGACGTTATTTTCGTCCGCCCTTTTCTTCGACAATACCCGCCACCGATCCCCTTCTCTCCGATACTGCGAAAAAATGAAAGCGTAAAGCCCCCGCGAGAATAAGTGACGCAGATGTGCCGCAGACGCAAATCCATGATGCTCCGATTGTGCCGTACGCACGTGTTTCCCATCGTGCATAATGCTATTGATTATATTATTTGGTGGCAATGACAAAGCGAGCTTGGTACTATTTTGACTTTGATAAGGAGCTGAACCAATGATACGCGCAATTGCGGCTGCGTTTTTCCTCTCATGTTTGGTTTCGTGCGCCAGCGTTCCCTGCCTCAGCGACTGTCCGCCGCACCAGCGCGTCGGCGCCTCGTGCTCCGACGGAACGAAAACGGACAACTATACGAAGTCCGCGTGCAGCCAGCGGGGCGGCGTAGCGTGCTGGCGCTGCGATACGAAAAAGAAAAAATAGCCTTCCGTGCCGCATTCGATGTGCCCCGCTAAAAGAGATAACCAATACTACGGATATTCTCCAGCCGATTATTGTGAAACAATCAGGGCAAGCACCGTATGGCACAACCGAATTTTTCCGGTTTTGATTCCATCCTCGATTCCATTGCCGACGGCGTTTTCACCGTCGATAAGCAATGGAACATCCTGTCGTTTAACCGCGCCGCGGAAGAAATAACAGGGGTGGGAAGGGCGGAGGCTGTCGGCCGGAAGTGCTGGGAGGTATTCAGGGCCGATATCTGCGAAAGCGCCTGCGCGTTGAAAAAGACGATGGAAAGCGGCAAGTCGATTGTCAACAGCACCATTCATATTATCGATTCCCGGGGACGGCGCAAGCCGATCAGTGTTTCGACAGCTCTTCTGAGAAACAGGCAGGGGAAGATTACCGGCGGGGTGGAGACATTCCGCGACCTAAGCGAGATCGAGGAACTGCGGAAGGAATTGCTTGGCAGGCATACCTTTCATGATTTCGTGACCGCCGATCATCGGCTGCTCAAGATGTTCGAAACGCTTCCGGCCATTGCGCGCAGCGACGGCACGGCGCTGATTCTCGGCGACAGCGGCACCGGCAAAGAGCTTCTGGCGCGCGCACTGCATGCGCTGAGCGGTCGTGCGGCGGGGCCGTTTATCGCGGTAAACTGCGGCGCGCTTCCCGACACGCTTCTCGAGTCGGAGCTTTTCGGGTACCGCAAGGGGGCGTTTACCGACGCAAAGAGCGATAAGGCCGGCCGGTTCGAACTGGCGAAAGGCGGGACGATTTTTCTTGACGAAATCGGTGATATATCGAAGGCGATGCAGGTGAAACTCCTCCGTGTGCTTCAGGAGAAGACATTCGAGCCGCTCGGCGCGACGAAATCCGTTATTGCCGACGTCCGGGTCATTGCCGCGACCAATCATGATCTTGAAGCTATGGTGAAAGAGGGAACGTTCAGGAAAGACCTTTTCTACCGGATTAACATGATGACCATACGAATCCCGCCGCTGTCACAGCGCCGAACCGATATTCCTCTTTTAATCGAGCATTTTCTCCATCGTCTCAACATTCGCTACAACAGAAACGTATCCGGATTTTCCGATGACGCCGTTGCCGCGCTCATGCGGTACGATTACCCCGGTAATGTGCGCGAACTGGAAAATATCATCCATCATGCCTTTATCCTCAGCACCGGCAGCCTTATACCACGCGATTGTCTGCCCGAAACCGTCCTTCGTGAAGGACAACATGAACCGCACACAGGCTCGCCGCAGACCGTTGAACAGTTCGAGGCGCAGCGCATACGGCAGGCCCTGGAACAAAACCGCTTCAGCAGAAAAAAAACCGCACTGGCGCTCGGCATGGATGTATCGACGCTGTGGCGGAAGATGAAAAAGTTCGGCATTGAGGTGTAATGCGGCGTATCGGCCGGGCCGGCGATCAGGATACGGCGAGGTATTCCAATAACGCGCTGCGATTTCCGTTGACGGCGGGTTTCTCCCCGGGATTTGGAAGTACCGGCGATACATAGGGTAATAGCTAATGGATAGATGTACCAGCTATTCGATCGAGAATCGCCTCCATGCTTCTGCGGCCCGGCATCCCGGAGTCCATATCCATGCATGTTTTTCCTTTATCGCTTGAGAGCACAAATTCCGGCTCTATGGGTATGGATCCCAGAAACGGAATACCGGCTTCCCGAGCCATGGTTTCGCCGCCGCCTGCGCCGAATATCGCAGTAAGCCGGCCGCAATGCGGGCAGACAAAACCGCTCATGTTCTCGATGACTCCAAGCACCGGCAGGCTGAGCTTTTCGCAGAAGTCAATCGTCTTGCGCACGTCGAATGTGGCGACGTCCTGCGGCGTCGTCACGATGACCGCGCCGTCCGGTTTTGCGGTCTGCACGGCGGAAAGCGGCTCATCGCCGGTCCCCGGCGGCGAGTCGATTATCAGGTAATCGAGAGCGCCCCACACGGTACATCCGATAAACTGCGAGATGACGCTGTGCTTGAGCGGTCCGCGCCATATGACCGAATCGTGCAATTGCCGGAGAACGAACTGTATGGACATTACCCTGAGCTTTCCGCCGTAGAGCTCGACAGGGACAATGCGCTCGCCGTCGCCTGAAATCGAATGGCGCTCCAGGCCAAGCATTTTCGGCACACTGGGGCCGTGCAGGTCGGTATCAAGAAGTCCGACATTGTTTCCACGCACGGCGAGGCCGGCGGCAAGATTGACGGCAACCGTGCTTTTTCCCACACCGCCTTTTCCCGAAAGGACGATAATTTTTTTTCGTATGCCGGACAGCGTATTCTGCAATTGAACCGGATCGCACGGCTGATGGCTCATCGGAAAGTTCCCCTTTTTCAGTAACGTATGTTGCGGCGATTCGTTGGGAAAGGCGTTACGCAAAATCCGTACCTGTCGTATACAAAATAGAATGACGGCGATGCAGACGCCATAATCTTGCATAAATACAATAGAAGATTGCAGATACATTGCAGACATGCACGATATCGGTTGAAGCGCCGGTTACGATGTGCCCCGACAAAGGCCGGCGGGGGCATGCGGGCGGGTGGCATGATTCTTGATACCTTAACGGCGCATGAATACCATTGCGGTAACGGTGTGGAACGGAATTGTGTCGCCGGTGTTTGACACCGCGCGGATGCTGCTCATCATTATGCCGGACGGAACGCGGCAGACGGCGGCGATAGACATGCCGGACCTTGCGGGGCGAATCGCCGCGCTCAAGTTTCATGGCGTCACCAGTCTTATCTGCGGCGCCATTTCCAATGCGGCGATACGGATGATTAGCCTGAGCGGCGTGCGCGTTATCCCGTGGATGTGCGGACCGGTGGATGAAGTGGTTCGTGCGTATCAGCAGGGGACGCTGAGCAGCGGGTTGTATGTGATGCCCGGCTGCGGCCGGCAGTGGTGTTGCGGAGGCATGAGAAGACGGCGGCATGGACACGGATTAAAACTCAAAATCCAAAAATCAAAATGCGAAACTCTGAAACGAAAGGATGCGTATGAAGATCGCGGTGAGCGCTCAAAAGCCGGGACCGGATAGCGCGGTTGATCCGCGGTTTGGCCGGGCCGGATATTTCGTCATGTATGACGACGAAAAAAACACGTGGAAAACTGTGGACAACAAGCAGAATCTGCAGGCGTCCCAGGGAGCGGGAATCCAATCCGCATCACATATCGTCAACGCAGGCGCCGCGGTGCTTATCTGCGGCCATTGCGGGCCGAAAGCCTTTACTGTGCTTCGCAATGCAGGAGTTGCCGTCTATTCCGCCACCGCGGGAACGGTGGCCGAGGCTGTGGAATCATTCAAGCGGGGCGCTTTAAAAAAACTCGACAGCGCCGATGTCGAAGGGCATTGGTAAAACGCGCCGGGCATCAGCCGTACCGCGTCGATTGAGGGATGACGGCGTCAAGTCGTGCGAGAAACCAATAACAGTATAAAATATGGCGGGAGGAATCAATGAAAATTGCGGTGCCGGTGGCAAACAACAGGTTATGCATGCATTTCGGACATTGTGAAAAGTTCGTTATCGTCGCTGTTGATGAGAAAACAAAAACAATCATCGGCAAAGAAGATGCTGTTCCCCCGCCGCATGAGCCCGGCGTGTTGCCCAAATGGCTTCACGAAAAAGGGGTCAACGTGATTATTGCCGGAGGCATGGGTATGCGGGCGCAACAGTTTTTTACTCAATTCGGCATTCAAGTCGTGGTGGGTGCGCCGGCGCAACATCCGCAGACGGTGATACTGGGCTGGTTGAAAGGCGAGCTGGTGACCGGAGGCAATGTGTGCGATCATTGAGCAGGCCGGCATGGATTCAGGCGACGGGGCGGTTTTATTTCATCGTGAGTATCGAATAACAGAAAGGAGGCAATTATGCCGAGAGAAGACGGAACCGGACCGATGGGAATGGGGCCGATGACAGGATGGGGCGCAGGATACTGCGCCGGGTTTGCCGTGCCTGGATTCATGAATCCGATGCCCGGCCGGAGCTGGGGCTTGGGCCGAGGATGGGGTCGCGGATTTGGCAGGGGCATGGCATGGAGACGGGCATGGGGATACCCCCTCGGTGCGTATCCGGCGGCCGTGCCCTATGGCGCAGCCGCCGCGCCTCAGGACGAGGTTGAAATCCTCAAGAACCAGGCGAAATATTTCGCTGAAGCATTAGAGGGAATCAACAAGCGTATCGCGGAACTTGAGGCGGAGAAGAAGTAGCTGCCAGCGGAAGGAATGGGAGCTGTGGGAAACACAATTCCGGCTGCTCCCGATTTATTCGAAACAACGGAAAAAATTTGAAAACGTATTACGAATGTCTGCCATGTTTTGTCAATCAGGCGCTCGGCTTGCTTAAGAGAACCGGCGCGACAGAGCTGCACATTCATGACGTCATGCGCAAGGTGTTTTGTGAATTGGCTACGATTGACTTCAGCGCAACACCGCCGATCACGGCACGGAAAATATACCGTATCGTCCAACGGTGCGGTTGATGCGGCGGGACGGGCTGAAACCAAAACCATGAAAGAGGCGCCAAATGCCATCAGGTGATGGAACCGGTCCGTGCGGACTTGGCCCGGGAACAGGCCGTCGAAAAGGACGCTGTAACACCGGCTTTATAGATATCGGAGGCGGCGCGTTTCGGGGTAAAAACAGATGGCTGTGTGGTTTGGCCGCGCCTCTCGTCGTTGCTCTCATACGGGATCTTTCAAATCCAACCGGATTCTTAAGGCGGATCTCCACGGCATTTCTATCAGGAATGCGGATGAAAGACCGGCACAACATCCGTCGGTACGCTGAATATTCGATTCTTGACGGGAAAGCGGTACCGCCGGATCGCACGAAGGAACAATACTCTCCTGCAAAGCGCACAGTATGAATATTGCCATAGCGAGCGGCAAAGGCGGAACCGGGAAAACAACCATAGCGACCAACCTTGCATGGATTCTTGCCTCGGCCGGCCGGAAAGTGCGATATCTCGACTGTGACGTCGAGGAACCGAACGGGCATCTGTTTCTTAAGCCGCACATCGCGCGGACTGAATCCGCCGTCATACCCGTGCCGGTCATCGACAAATCCGCATGTGACGGCTGCGGCGAGTGCGTGCGTTTCCGCCAATACAAAGCGCTGGTTCTGCTCGGTACAACCGTCATGGTATTTGCGGCATACCGGGGTGCGGATAAACTTATGTAGAAGGCAATGCATGTGGTGCGGGGAGGCCAAATACTATCCGCGCAGTGTAAGAAGAAGATGCAGGAAGCTGGTTTTATGCGGCAAACGAATTGCCGGAACAGGAAATGGTGAATGAGCGAAAAAACAACCGCCGGCCGACGGAATACGGCGGATCGTAATTGTGCGATTTGTGCATTGTCACATGAAGCGCGGAATAAGAATGGAAAATCATGATCACTCACGTTTCGATTGCCATAATTATCGACGATACCGCCGGTAAGCCGGGCCTCTGTGCCGAACATGGCTTATCGCTCTGGATAGAAGCCGATGATACGCGCATACTGTTCGATACCGGACAAGGCGCGGCGTTTGCGCATAATGCCGGGATTCTCGGCATTGACCTCGGTTGTGCGAATGCAATCGTACTCAGCCATGGCCACTACGATCATACCGGAGGGCTTTCGCACGCAATCCGCTGTGCTCCCCGCGCTTCAGTGTTTTGCCATCCCGACGTCGTGATAGCGCGATACAGCAGGCAGGCGGACGGTACAATGAAAGTGGCCGCAATGCCGCGGGAAGCACGAAAGGCGTTGAACGCATCTCAGCGGCGCCGCCTGATTTCCAGTCCGGCGTCAATCGCGCCGTCGATCTTTCTCACCGGTCCGATTCCCAGAAATGCTGTCTTCGAAGACACGGGCGGAGGATTTTACTGCGACAGGAGAGGCGAGCGTATCGATACGATCGAAGATGAGCTTGCGCTGTGGATAGAGACCTCGAACGGCATCATTATTGTCACGGGTTGCTGCCATGCGGGAATCGTTAACACCATCCGCCATATACAGGCCCAGGCGCCGTCACAGGCCATACGAAGCGTGATCGGGGGACTGCACCTGCTTCATGCATCTGCGAATAGACTGGAAAAAACGGCGGAATCGTTCAATCAATTGACCGGATTTGGCGGGATGATACTCTGTCACTGTACCGGCCAACAGGCAATTGAACGGTTGTCTGCTGCGTGCAATGCTGAAATTGCGGCCGGATATTCGGGGCTCAAACTGGAATTGAATCAGCTCCTGTGTTGATTATACGTTCACAGCGATAAAAAAAGACCGCGGAAATGATTCCGCGGTCTTTTATTTTTCTGAAGATGCGCTGAGGACGGCGCTGAAAAAGACGTCACCAATTTTCAGCCAGCACCTCGAAATGCGCCTGCGGATGGGCGCAGGCCGGGCAGGTTTTCGGCGCCTCTGTGCCCTCGTGGATATAGCCGCAATTGCGGCAGCGCCACACAACTTTCTCGCTTTTCTTGAAAACGGTACCTGCCTCGACATTCTTCAACAGCCCAAGATATCGTTTCTCGTGTTGTTTTTCCGCGATGGATACGTTGTCGAAAAGCGCGGCGATTTCCGGCAGCTTTTCATCCTTTGCCGTTCGCGCAAACGCGGGATACAGCATTGTCCATTCCTCATGTTCGCCGCCGGCGGCCGCTTTCAGGTTTTCAGCGGTATTTCCAATAACGCCGGCCGGAAAGCAGGCTGTGATCTCTGTCATGCCTCCCTCAAGCCGCTTGAAAAACTGCTTTGCGTGCTCTTTCTCCTGGTTCGCGGTTTCCTCGAAAATATCGGCAATCTGGACATATCCTTCCTTGCGCGCCGCGGCTGCGAAATAGGTGTAGCGGTTGCGCGCCTGTGATTCGCCGGCGAACGCCTTGAGAAGATTTTTTTCGGTCTCGGTGCCTTTAACTGACGCCATAGCTCTACTCCCTTCCGGTTAAAGCAGAAATGTGTGCCTGTAAGAAAGTAACATCACGATAAAATATTAATCCTGATATTGCGGTTATTTCCCTTCTTTTTCCACATCAATCACTACCCGGACTTCCGGCTGTGCAGGTTCGATACACCGCGCATGAGCGGGGAGCTTGAGGCGGACGCGAACAGCGGTATCCTGGCCGATGTCCGAAAGCCCGATGGGCATGGTGAAAATAGTATCGGGGATTGCCCCCCACGCACGCCGGACAAGCATTTTGACACGCTCAGGTTCCACGCGGGCTTTTACCAGTCTGGTTTTCGGCGGGAGCCGTCCGCCGAACTGCGCTTTGACCGGCGCCTGCACCTCGGCGGTTTGATACGCGCGCAGCCGGACCGACGCCGGCGCGATCTTATCAACGGAAAGGCCGGCGGGCCGCACCACGTTGTCTTCGAGCATGGCAATATTCTGCACGCCCTCGGAGAGCGAATCGAGCGTGAGCGATATTTTCAGCACGTTTTCCGCGTTCTTGAACATACGCTCCCGTCCCGACAGCGTAATGCGTGCCGTGGGCGGCTGCGTCTCTTCGATTATCCATCCGGCCGGAATTTTTCGGAACTCTATGGGAGCTTCAAAACTGCGGCTGATCGATTCGGCGTGGCGGGCGAAGATAAACCACAGGGCGGTCGCGAGCACGACCGAGAGTATTTTCGTGCCGGGATTGCTGGTCACATACCGCAATTTCCTGCGCATATCGGGCGAAAGAGCGGCGTAGAATTCGGCAAGGCGGCTCCGAAGTTTTTCCGGCGAATCGACAACGGACAACACCCCCTGCCAGGCGACACTGACCGTGCCGCGCTCTTCGGACACCACGATGACGAGCGCATCGGAGCGTTCAGCCAAACCAAGCGCTGCGGCATGGCGCGTACCGCCGGTGCCGATCCGGGTCGCTTTGACCGAAAGGGGAAGATACACGCCGAAACCCTTCACCCGGTTGCCTTCAATCACCATTGCGCCATCGTGGCCGGGTGATCGGGGATAAAAGATATTGGTGATTATCTGCATGCTCACCATGCCGTCGAGCGGCGTTCCGGCCCGTATATGCATGTCGAGCGCTTCCCGACCCTTGAGAACGATAAGCGCGCCGATCGATTTCTCGGCAAGCGCAAACGCCGCCTGCACGAGCACATCCGCCGTTTCCGGAGATGTCTTCCGCCGTAACGGGTTCTCAAAGGGATGTCGTGCGGCAAGGCGTTCGAACAACCGCCTAATGTCCATCTGGAAAACGACAACGAGGGCGACAATCAGCGCGGTGAATCCTGCCTGGAACAGAAACGACGTCAGATACATATCAAAAGTGTGCGCGCATATGTATACCGCCGCGATGAGCAGAATACCGCCCAACGCCGAGCGCGATGAACGCTCCTTGAGCCATTCAATGCAGAAATACAGGAAAACTGAAATGATGGCAATGTCGAGAATGTAAAAAAAATGCACCACGGCAGGTTCTCCGCTTGATGAAGCGCAGGGACAGGCACAAATCTGTTTGTAGGATTTCCTTTGGAACTTTGTGTCTCTGTGAGTGACTTAAACCTAAATTCTGCAGTTTGGGTGGATGCGAGGCCTTTACGAACTTGGAAGCTACGGGGTGAAGGCGGCGCGGGGCATATTCACCGAGTGATATGTCCTAGCCGCCTGAAGCCCCGGAGCGCTCAATAGATACGGCCGCAGTGCCACATCCAACTGCGGAATTTAAAATATATTGCCGCTGGAACCGGTACGCCGCTGTGGCGGAGGGGCGGAAATTTTCAGGGCAGCATCGTGCCGGTGGCTGCGTACCGCCGGTGCCATCCGAGCGCTTCGTCGAGAAGATGCGGCACATGCTGTCCCACGGCATGCCGCCGGGCGCGTTCGAAATAGTCGTTGAGCGCGGGACGAAAATCGGGATGCGCGCAGGTGTCAATGATACGGCGCGCGCGCTGTTTGGGCGACAAGCCGCGAAGGTCGGCAAGTCCTTGTTCGGTGACAATAATGCGCACATCGTGGTCGCTGTGATCGACATGCGGCGTCATGGGTACGATGCAGGACACGGCGCCGTTTTTTGCGCGTGAGGGGCTGACGAAAAACGAGAGATATGCGTTGCGCGCGAAATCGCCCGATCCGCCGATGCCGTTCTGTATCCGTGACCCCATTACGCATGTCGAATTCACATTGCCGTAAATGTCAGCCTCAATCATGGTGTTGATCGCGATGCATCCCAGACGGCGGATGATTTCCGGATGGTTGCTGATTTCCTGGGGCCGCAGGACCACGCGGCCGCGAATATCATCGAGAATGCCGTCCAAGGCCGCCGCATAGCTGGGGCTGAGCGAAAACGCGGTCGCCGACGCGCAGGCCATAGTTCCGTTGCGCAATAGGTCGATCATGCTGTCCTGGATGACCTCGGTGAACGCGGTCAGATCCGAGAACCCCGCGCCGGAAAATGACGAGAGCACGGCGTTTGAGATATTGCCAACGCCGGTCTGCAGCGGCAAAAGCTTCTGCGGCAGACACCCCCGGCGCACTTCGCTTTTCAGGAAATCGATGATATGCTCAGCAATGCGTTTCGACGTCTCGTCGGCCGGCGTAAACGGGCTGTTGCGGTCGGGATAGTTGGTTTCAACCACAGCGGCGATCTTTTCGATTGGACACGAGAGATACGGGGTACCGATGCGGTCGCAGGGGCGCATAATCGGTATGGGCGCACAGTTGAACGGCAGGCTGCAATGCCTGCTGATATCGTGAATGCCCTCGAGTTTTTCGCTGTGCCACGCGTTTACTTCCAGAATCACCCTGTCCGCAAGGTCGAGCCAGGTTTGAATGTTTCCCACCGACGTGCCGGGCACGATTTTTCCATCTTCGAGTATCTTTGCCGCCTCGATAAGCGCGAAATCGAGTTTTCCCAAACACCCGCTGCGTGCATACGAGGCGACACCGCTGAGATGAATATCGGCGTATTCGGATAGTCCGTTATTAATAGCACTTCGGCACTCCGGATCCGCCTGGTAGGGAAGGCGCATGGAGATGCCGCCTGCGGCCGCGAGCGCGCCGTCGAGTTCCGGGCCGGTGGAGGCGCCGCTCCATACGCCGATACGGAGCTTGCGGCCGGCCTGATGCTCGCGTTTCATGCGGCCGGCAAGCGCCAGCGGGACGGCCTTCGGGTATCCCGCGCCGGTAAACCCGCTTGTGCCGATGTTTGCGCCGTGGGTAATGAGCAACGCGGCTTCGTCGGCGGAGACGATCTTGCCGCGGAGGCTGGGACAGAGCATGCGCCCGGAAGAAGTCATCAGGTGTTGCTCTCCGTCTGCATCACCGCCTACCGTGGATAAGCCGGATCATGCGGTGACACATTTCAAATCCGCCGTCATCATCACCTCGACAAGCCCGTCAAAATCCGTGCGGGGTTTCCACCCGAGCACGCGGCGCGCCTTAGCGGCGTTTCCGCATAGAATCACGGATTCGGGCGGACGGAAATATTTCGGATCGACTTTGACAATGACACGTCCGGTCTTCCTGTCGACTCCCTGCTCATTGACGCCCGTACCGGTCCACTCGATGCTGAAACCGGCGATTGCGGCGGCTTTTTCCACAAACTCGCGGACCGTATGCGTTTCGCCCGTGCCGATCACATAGTCGCCGGCATTTTCCTGCTGAAGCATGAGCCACATGGCCTCGACATAGTCTTGTGCGTATCCCCAATCGCGCCGGGAATCGAGATTTCCCAAGCGCAGAGTATCCTGAAGCCCCGCCTTGATGCGGGCAAGAGAATAGGTGATTTTGCGCGTGACAAAATTTTCCCCGCGCCGCGGCGACTCATGATTGAACATGATGCCGTTGCAGGCGTGAAACCCGTGTATTTCGCGGTAATTGCGCACGATCCAGTATGCGTACAGCTTGGCTACGCCGTAGGGGGAGCGGGGATAAAACGGCGTGGACTCGTCCTGAGGGCTCTGCGGCGGCTGGCCGAAGAGCTCGGAGGTGCCGGCCTGGTAGAAGCGGCAATGCGTGCACGTTGACCGGATTGCCTCAAGAAGTCGCAGCACCCCGGTTCCGTCGACATCAGTGGCATACTCCGGCTCGTCAAACGAAATGCCCACGTGGCTCTGTGAGGCGAGGTTGTAGATTTCGTCGGGTCTGACAAGCGATATTATCCGGTGCAGGCTCGATGCGTCGGCCATGTTGCCGTAGTGCAGCTCGAACACCCGGCCGCTTCTCCGGGCGTTCTCCCGCGTGTCCTCGATGCGGCTGCGGTTGTACTGCGACGTGCGGCGGACCACGCCGTGGATATCATATCCCTTATCGAGCAGCAGTTCCGCCAGGTATGACCCGTCCTGTCCGTTGATGCCGGTGATAAGCGCTTTTTTGTTCATGCCTGTTTATTTTCCCGCGCTTTTTGTCCCAGGTAGCCGCCGTGGTGGCGAAGACCATAGTCTTCGCGGGTAAAACCTTTCTTTTCCATGAGCACCAGACACAGGGCGTCGCTCAGAGCCAGCATTGCCGCGGTGCTTGCCGTGGGCGTCAGGCCAAGACTGCATGGTTCGGTGATAATCCCCATGTCGATGACAATATCGGCGATGCGCCTGATATCGGCGTCGGTATGAGAGGTGACGGCGATGATGGATTGGAGGCCGAGGCGGCGGCTGCGTTCGAGCATCTCGAGCACTTCGCGGGTCTTGCCGCTTGTTGAGAACGCAACGATGACGTCGCTGGTGGTCACCAGCCCCAGGTCACCATGGGCGGATTCGCCGGGATGAAGGAACACCGCGGGCGTGCCGGTTGAGCAGAGCGTGCCCGCCATTTTCATGGCGATATTTCCCGCTTTGCCCATGCCGGTGGTGATAATTTTTCCCGTGCAGCGGTGCAGCGCCTCCACCGCCTTGACAAACGATTCTCCGAGCGGAATGTTGTGTATGGCCTCGGCTTCGGCTGTGAGAATTGCGCGAGCGCGGGTGAGTACGTCGTTCATGAGCCGGCAGTTCCTTTTGGAATATATTTCAGGTTCGCGTGAGGCTGAAAATCAAAATAATATCCGCTCGTTCCGCCGATTCGCGGCCGGCCCCATCCGCGCGCGCAGCGAGTCAAGACACTCCACCGGTATCGGCGTGTTCTCTCCATAATATCCCAGCCGAAGATCCGGCTTGCTTATGCCGTGAAAATCAGAGCCGCCGGTGACTGCCAATGCATATTGTGATGCCAAAGCGCGATACTCCTCCGTCGCGCCGTCGTAGGGGCTGTATGCCTCGATACCCGTCAGGCCGAACGGAATGAGGCCGGCCACCAATGCGTTGAGTCCCTGTGAGTCAAGGCAAAGCTGAGCGGGATGGGCGAGCACGACAACGCATCCCGCGTCACGCAAAAGGCTGACCGCGTCCGGCGGTTCGAGCCTGAACCGGTCGACATACGCCGGCGCGCCCTTTGCCAGGTATTTGTCGAACGCTTCCTGCACCGATTGCACGTATCCTTTTTCGTGCATAACCCGCGCCATGTGCGGCCGGCCGATAACGTCGCCGCCTGCCATTCGCTTGACCTCGCGGACGTGTATATCGATGCCGAGGCTGTTGAGCTTCTCGATGATTCGCATGTTGCGATCGCCCCTGCCGTCGCGGATTTTTTTCAGCGCCTCCTCAAGAGGTGCATGCGGCCGGCTCAAACCCAGGCCGAGGATATGGCAGTTGCCGTTGGACCACGCGGCCGAGATTTCAACTCCGGGTATTGTTTCAACGCCGTATTTTTTGCCCGCTTCGGCAAACCGCGCAAGCCCTCCGGTCGTATCGTGGTCGCATAGGGCGATAGCCGCCACGCCTTCGCGCCTGGCAAGCGCCGCCAGGTCTTCGGGCGTGAGCGAGCCGTCGGATTCGGAACTATGGGTGTGGAGATCGATGAGCATACGGTGTGATGACGGCCGGCGGGAAGTACAAAATCCTCCGGTTTAAACCAATGGGATGTTCAGGTACTGCCGGACATGCACAATAAATTACTACTTTGCAGGGATGCAGGCACAAGGCGTTTGTATTCAACCTACATTCCGCAGTTGGATGCGGCGCATTTCGACAGGCTCAATGCGGCGCTACGGCCGCACAGGGCAATGGATACGAATACGTTCGGCCGAAGGCCGGTATACCTTACCCGTATGAACGGAGTGAAAATCTGTTGAGCGCTCTGGCGCTTCAGGCGGCGTGGACATATCACTCGACGGATATGCCCTGCGCCGCCTTCACGCCAGTTTCCAAGCGCCTATTCGCATCCACCCCAACTGCGGAATTTAGACTGTGTATCTGATTTATATACGTTTTTTGCGTAGATATGTCTCTGAAAATCATACACCACGGAATCATTTCATGGCGCTGTTTTTCGGTGTCTTCCGTGTGTTCCGCATCTGCGTATATCTGCGCACATCTGCGGATGAATACAAAAGTATCCGCAGATGACACAGATGAACGCAGATACAAGGGCAACCAAGCGAGCGACATACATGATTGTTCGGGGTGTTTCCGGCTCAGCCGGCTTAGTTTCTAGAGGATCCTGGTTGTGTTAAAGTGTGCCAAAATGAAACACGACATAACGATAATACTCATTTTTTATAATTTATCAAACAGTTAAGACTGGCATAAGCATTGCTAACCTAATTAATCCGATATTAGGGAAAGGAAAAAAATCTAATGAATCTCGAAAAATTTACCACCAAATCCCAGGAGGCCATTCTCCGTTCGCAGGAGATTGCCGCTGAATATAATCATCAGGAACTTTCACCGCCTCATCTTTTCCTGGCCCTGCTTCAGCAGGAGGGCGGGCTTGTTCCATCGCTTGTGCAGAAAGCCGGCGTCGATCCGGCCGCTCTCCAGCGCGCCGTGGAACAGAAACTGCGCGCCATTCCCGCGGTTACCGGAAGCGGAGCGCAGCAGACCTATGCTTCGCGCGGTTTTACCGCCGTGCTTGGCGATGCGCGCAAAAAAGCCTCGCAGATGAAGGATGAATTCGTCAGCGTCGAGCACCTGCTCCTTGCGCTTCTGGACAAAGACGAGGGGTGCAGGGAGGCTGCGGAATCCGTCGGCTTGACCATGACAAAAATCCTTGAATCGATGAAAACGGTGCGCGGCAACCAGCGGGTCAATTCGCAGGATCCCGAGGCGACGTTCCAGGCGCTTGAAAAATACGGCCGCAACCTGACGCAGATGGCCGCGCAGGGCAAGCTCGATCCGGTGATTGGCCGCGACGAGGAGATACGCCGGGTGATACAGATTCTTTCACGCCGCACCAAAAACAACCCGGTGCTTATCGGCGATCCGGGCGTGGGGAAGACGGCGATTGTCGAGGGCCTTGCGCTAAGGATTGTGCGCGGCGACGTTCCGGAGGGTCTGAAAAACCGCCGGCTCGTGGCGCTTGACATGGGCGCGCTTATCGCCGGCGCCAAGTTTCGCGGCGAATTCGAGGAACGGCTTAAGGCGGTGCTCAAGGAAGTGACCGAGTCGGGCGGCGAAACCATCCTGTTTATCGACGAACTGCATACCGTGGTGGGCGCGGGCGCGGCCGAAGGCGCCATGGACGCCGGCAATCTGCTCAAACCCATGCTCGCCCGCGGCGAGCTTCACTGCATCGGCGCCACAACGCTCGACGAATACCGCAAGCATATTGAAAAGGACAAAGCGCTCGAACGCCGGTTCCAGACCGTGCTAGTCGACCAGCCCACGGTTGAGGACACGATATCGATACTGCGCGGACTGCGCGAGCGTTACGAGATCCATCACGGCGTGAAAATCCGCGACAGCGCCATCATTGCGGCGGCGACGCTCTCTGATAGGTATATTTCCGACCGGTTTCTTCCCGACAAAGCCATTGACCTCATTGACGAGGCCGCGGCAAAACTGCGTACCGAAATGGATTCAAGCCCGGCGGAGCTCGACGAGGCCATGCGCAAACAGATGCAGCTTGAAATTGAAATCGCCGGACTGAAGAAAGAAAAAGACCGTGAATCGAAAGAACGGCTCGACGCCCTCACGCGGGAGCTTGCGGATATAAAGGCGAAAAACGCCGAACTCAAGGCTCAGTGGGAAGCAGAAAAACAGCAGGTAGGCGCGCTTACGAAACTGCGGGAGCGCATTGAACAGGCGCGCCATGAGCTTGACCGCGCCCAGCGTTCCTACGACCTCAACCGCGCCGCCGAGCTTCAGCACGGCGAGATACCGCGGCTCGAGCGGGAGCTTGCAGAGGCGGAGAAGCGGCTGCGGGAACAGGAGGGCGGCCGGAGACTTCTCAAGGAAGAGGTTGACGAAGAGGATATCGCCGCGATTATCAGCCGCTGGACCCATATACCGGTGAGCAAGCTGGTCGAGGGAGAGAAGGAAAAACTCCTGCGGCTTGCCGACGAACTGCATAAACGCGTGGTGGGCCAGGACGAGGCCGTGACGGCGGTCGCGGACGCGGTGCTCAGGGCACGGGCGGGGTTGAAGGATATCCAGCGGCCGATCGGCAGTTTCATATTCCTTGGTCCTACCGGCGTTGGGAAGACCGAGCTTGCGCGGGCGCTCGCCGAGAGCCTGTTCGACGACGAGCATGCGATGGTACGCATCGACATGTCGGAATACATGGAAAAGCACACGGTGTCGCGTCTTATCGGCGCGCCGCCGGGCTATGTCGGCTACGAGGAGGGCGGACAGCTCACCGAGGCGATCCGGCGCAAGCCCTATTCGGTGATACTGCTTGATGAGATAGAAAAAGCCCATCACGACGTGTTCAACATATTACTGCAGATACTCGACGACGGCAGGCTCACCGATTCGCACGGCCACGTGGTAAATTTCAAGAACACCATCGTTATAATGACCTCCAACATCGGCAGCCAGCATATCGTCGACAGCGCCGGCAGGGACTATGAAGACGTCAAAAAGACGGTGCTTGCCGAGATGCGGCAGCATTTCAGGCCGGAGTTTCTCAACCGTGTCGACGAAACGGTCGTGTTCCACGGCCTGACCGAGGACAACCTGCGCGGCATCGTAGACATACAGCTTACGCGGTTCGCACAGCGGCTTGCCGATCGTCATATCACGCTCGAGGTGAATGAGGAGGCGCGGAAGGTTCTTGTCCGGCTCGGCTACGATCCTGTGTACGGCGCCCGACCGCTCAAGCGCGTAATACAGCGCGAACTCGAAACGCCGGTGTCGCGGATGCTGGTGGCAGGGAAACTCTGCGATGGCCAGACACTCAGCGTGGGTACCGTGGGGGAGGAGCTGGGGTTCAGTATCCGTTCATAGTGGGAAAAACACGGGAGTTTTTCTGGTTCCGTATTCCGCTTCCCGCATTGCTTCGCTTATCGCCCATCCTTGACGGTGCGCCGCTGAATTTCAGACGGCATGCGCCGTCATCTCCATACACATGACGTTCCACACGGCGTTATGGATGGTCCGAAGCACCCGCAGCATGGTACCACGGTGTCATATATATTCAGAAAAATGAGCGAATTTCTTTCCGGTGCGTGTTTTAATCAGCGAGGCGCATGGAACCGGCGGACATGAGAGACCTGTATGAGCGCTACGGCCATATCATTTATGGCCGGTGCATGCGCATTCTGGGCGACGGGCATGAGGCGTATGATGCGGCGCAGGATGTTTTTCTCAAACTATGCGGACAGGGCCATGTGCTGCGCGCGCGGGAGAGGATTGTTCCGTGGATATTTGTCGCGGCGAAACGGCACTGTTTCAATATTCTGCGGTCGCGGAAAAAATATCTCGCCGTGGAAAACATCGACGATATCGCGGGATCCATCGATGAGGAAGCGCGGATGGACGCCCGGCGGATTCTGGCGTTCGTCCTGCGGCATCACGGTAAAAAGGTGCGCGACGCAGTGTATTATTCGTACGTCGAAAAGCTGAGTCAGGACGAAATTCACGCATTGACCGGGCAGTCGCCGGCCACGATACGGCGCTGTCTGAGGAAATTCCAGCGAAGTGTCGAGCGCCGTAGGCAAAGGATTGACGCATGATGGATAAGCATGGGGTGGGGACGCTTGAACTGATGCGGTATGTTGCCGGCGATCTCAACGGCGGCGAGCGCGAGCGCATCGAGCGGCACGTGCGCGCATGCGGCGTCTGCAGCGAGGAGCTGAGCGTGCTGAGGACTGAGCGGGAGCATTTTCTGAAGAAGTATCCGTTTAGCCTGATGGAAAGCAGGCTGCGCAGGACTGCGGCCGCGGCCGGAACCCGGCCGGCCGTGCGCTACCGGTTTGCATATGCCTTTGCGGTCTGCTGTGTCGCGGCCGTTGGCGCCGTGTTTTTCTTCACAAACACACGGCCGGCCGATGGATATCGCGTGAAGGGTAATGTGGGTATCAGGATACTGGTACAAAACGCCGCCGGCGGCGCCGAAGAGCGCCGAGGACATGTGTATTATCCGGGCGATCGCATACAGATTATGTATTCAACCGCGCGGCCATGCTACTTCATGCTGGCAAGTTTCGATGAAACGGGCCGCAGCACCGTCTATTACCCGTCGTCGGGCGATTCGGCGATTGCGGTGCGGCCGGCTGCCGGCATGCCGCTTCCCAACAGCATTTGTCTCGACGATTATATCGGCAGGGAAATGTTCGTGGCGGCCTTTTCGCAGCGGCCCTTCAGCGCCGGGAAGGTTGCGGCCAAACTGAGGGAGTCCATGAGCCGCGGAGGTCTTGACGCCATTGCGGCAGCGCGGCTTGCCGGCATGAACCTGCGCACGATCCGAATAACCAAAAAGGAGCGGCAATGACGGCGCGAATCGCACTTGCATGCATGCTCATGACCGCGGCGGCCGGAGCCGAGCGCTACGCGGTCCTTGTCGCCAACAGCTCGGCAGGTCCGCAGTACGAGCGGCTGAGATACACCGGCAACGACATCCGGCGCATGGAGCATGCGCTCACGGCGTACTGCGGATTCGATTCGTCGCGGATTGTCCGCGTGGTCAACGCGCAGCCGCGGGAACTCGACCGCGTGCTTGAACGTCTGCGCGACAGTCTGGCGGCCGGCCGGGGCGGCAGTGTCGCGCTGTTCTATTATTCTGGTCATGCCCGCGAGGGAAAACTTCTGATGGGGAGCGGCGAATACGACCTTACGCGTCTGCGCGCTCATCTTGGCGCTTTTCCTGCCGCGGTGCGTGTGGGCATCCTCGACGCATGCCAGAGCGGCGGGTACGCGCGGCTCAAGGGCGGGGCGCTCGCAGAACCGTTCGTGTTCGCGCCCGAAAGCAGGACCGAGGGCGAGGTGATTCTGTACAGCAGCTCCGAGCGCGAATACGCGCAGGAGTCGGACGCGTACCGCGGATCTGTGTTCACGTTTCACTTTGTCAATGCCCTGCGGGGCTGCGGCGACCAGTCGGGCGACGGCAGGGTGACCGTGGCCGAGGCCTATCAGTACGCCTACCATCAGACCGTGGCGAGCACCGTGCATTCGTCGGCCGGACCCCAGCACCCCGGCTACCGGTTCAATATTCAGGGCGAGGGCGACGTGGTGCTTGCCGACGTCACGGCGCGCACATCGGGCGTGGTTCTTGAAGGCGGACTCGAGGGCGGCGTGACGATTCTTGACAAATCACGCAACCTCGTCGCCGAGCTCTCCAAGGAACAGGGGAGCAGGATCATGATAGCACTGAGCCCCGGGGCCTATACCATTGTCAACCACCGCGGCGGCTCGGTGTTCGACGGCCGCATCGCCGTAGAGGAGGGCCGTGTGCTCACGGTGGACGGCGCCGAGCTTCGCCCCGCGCGCATGCCGCAGTCCTATACCAAGGGACAAACGGCCGCGCCCCAGGCCGGCGTGCACCTGAAACTGCGCGGCGGATACCGCCTGCTCGATTTCGCCGAA
>Ga0129299_1000770_pt1 | contig 21093 bp, 16 predicted proteins | sample ConPoolayeCmetaG_FD_94477 | JGI IMG/M metagenome (GOLD analysis project Ga0129299, IMG submission 94477) | Hot spring microbial mat communities from California, USA to study Microbial Dark Matter (Phase II) - Cone Pool mat layer C metaG ...
TACTTGTGTCTTGAATGATGCATCGTAACTGTTCCGACTTTTCATCTTAATCCTCTTTTAACAAGTAAAAATATGTACTAAATTGTACCTTATTTACTTATCTAAAATATCAGGGACGGAACACCCCTTTCCTACTTTTACCTACTGGCCTATTTTACCTATCTACCTAAATTACTATCTCAAATACTTCAAAATTTTTTAATTTTCCTTCTTCAATATCAACTTTTTCAACACTAGCATTTGGTGGGCCAACTTTGCACCAACTAATAAAGTTCGTAAGCTTTGTATTGTCACCTTCTACCTCAATGTATACACTCCCATCATCTTCATTTTTTACAAAACCTTTCAGCCGAAGATTATCTGCTTTATCTTTTGTATTGGCCCTGAAATATACGCCTTGAACTTTACCGAAAATTTTTATGTTTAAATGTTTAATCATAATAACTTGATAACTTACTAAGTAATAAATTTTATTTATAAACAACTAAATTTCGATTCCGATATCAACAAAATAATATTTAAAACCTGCCTTGTCGAGAAATTTTTCTATGACAGAATAATTTTCAGCAAAGCAGAGTAGAGAACCAGACCCACCAAAAGATTTGCCAAGTGAACCCGCTCCTGAAACTTTTACATGTGCGCTTAGTTTCTTAAGTTGGTGAATCAAACTTTGCGTTTCTTTTGTAACTATTCCTAATTTAATAAGTAAATCTCCTGCCTCGTCAATGATTTTGAAAAACTTTTCTTTACTACTATTTCTCAAAGCATCTGACATCTCGTAGGTTAAATATTCTAATTTCGCAAATATTTTACTTATTGCTTCTGGCTTATTACTCCTGGCTTTTCTCACCATTTCTACAACTTCTCCAGTAGTCACCACTGGCTTTCCAGAATCTATAACTAAACATTTTTTCAACAAATCTGATTTAATTCTTAGTTCAACTGTATGTGAGTTCAAAGCTCCTGCTTTCAATCTCTCTGAAACATCCCTTCGAAACTTTATCAACCCTCCAAAAGCTACAACAGTCTGATCAGCACCACTTACATCATAAAAATTTTTTTCTGTATTGATAAGAATTTCTAATAAATTATTCTTATTCAAATTTTTTCCTAAATATTCTGAAAATGCTTTTATAACAGAAGCAGCAACTGCAGTTGATGAACCAAATCCACCTGTTGGTACATCAGAGATCACTTCGAGAAACATACCTGGGACATTAGAAAGATTAAAGAATCTAACAGTTTCAAATAGAGCAAGTTTTATCAAAATATCAAAACCTTTATTTAAATTATTATCCGTTGGTTTAACTGTTGGGTCGACATTACATAGTTGAATCTTCGCAACATCCTGCTGGTTCAAATCTTTTTTCATGGACCCTTTTGTTTTAAGCCCTGATTTGAGCCCTTCTGCATTATTTAATTTGCTTAAAACTCTCTCATTTCCTTTGCCAATTATAGTTTTTTTATCAGATACACAAACTTCTTTACAAAATAAAAAAATTTCTTTCCAAGAGTATTCGCTTTTAGATTTAAGTCTTGGAAGTGAAATTTTTATTTTCGTATCTGGGAGAATAGTAGCAGTTGCAAACATATTCACAGCACCAAGTATAGCTGGATAACCATACACAACAGCATGCTCTCCAATGAGAATAATTTTACCAGGTGCTTTTGAAATAACTCTCTTCACATTATTTTTTATATACTCTGTCATGTGTCCTTATGATGTCAACATAAAATATATTGCACAATCTTCTAGTGAAATATAAACCATTCTAATACTCTTATCAATAGATATTCTCCATAATTTCTAAAGACCTCAACTTAGTTTATGAAGTAGCAATGGTAGATATGTCGGATTTATTTAAAGATAGATATGTTTCGCTTCTATATCATTCATTATTAATATACATAGCCAGAGCTACACCACCAATTAAATATATAAATTTAGACCAAGTATACCCTATACAATCAAACTTACCTCAGAACTTTATAAGAAAGTTAAAGAAGGATAGATTGGTAGTATTAAATTAATTATCAAACTGCCATCCTAATGTAACTATACTAAGTAATCAGAAACTTAACATGTCTTTTTAAATCATTTATAGGCCTTAAAAAATCTAAATTCTATGGACTTGCTAAACAATTTACCATTTACTTAACTTTTTTCAAAAAACACAACGACCACACTTTCTAAGATAAATTGAACTTTCTCTGAAACAGTTCAAAAATTCTATCTTATCTAATGAATTAATGAATTTAGGGAAATTTTTGATTATGACAGCGAATTCAGAAATCTATGTACGACAGTTTCTTAAGTTAATTAATTCAAAGCAGAAGCTTTAAACCTGTATATATCTCTTTCATGAACTCTCTCACAAATCTCTCATTTTGGATTTCTTTTGTAAACATTTCATTTGCGGTTCAGAAATATTAAAAAAATACTGCCAAACCAAGGTTTGAATTGTGAATTAAATTTCCTAAAATATAGAATTTATCTTCTTATACCTAGAGATTTTCTACATCACATCGACGCTTAGTCAAATAATTTGAAATTGTCTCGGTTCTCGGTACTGTATTATTTTTTATAATTTAAAAATTTAAATCTTTTGGATATTTTATTTTATGATTAAGATTGCTCAAGCTTATAAGTTAAAATAAATGCTTATTTATTATCTTTACTCCTTGACATGGTTCGTTATAAATCGTCCATTTAACAAATTCGTTTTTCTTTAATCGTTTCCGCACTTCTTTTGCATCTTTTTTCTCACAAATCACATGTACATTAGAGCCAGCATCTATAGAAAAATAAGCATTTAAATTATCTTCTTTCCTCCATTTATACAAATCTTGAATGATCCTAACAGTACCATGACTCCAATAAAAAAGAGGAGGACGCGATGTCATCATTATCATATGCATAGAAATTGTATCTTCTTCGATAATAGGTCCTAGTTTATGAATATTTTTTTCTAAAATAGCTTCACGGCATCTTTTTATTCTATCCTGCATCTCAACAATTCTTGTTTCAAAATAAGGACTTGTATCAGCAAGTAAATGGCCATCAGATGAAGAAAATAACTTCTTCTCAGGATCAAGAACAGCAACAATATCAACTAAATCCCAATATTTCTCATCAGCAATTTGTTTAGCGAAAGTATCTTCATGCCCTTTTCCTGCAATCATTTCTACGAAACCTCCATAAACCGAACGAACTGCTGAACTTGAACCACAAAGTCTAATCTCTTTTGATAATTCTTTTTTATCAAAGAACTTCTCTTTTAAACCGTAGACAACAAGTAATGCAGCAGTTAGAGCAGAGAAGCTTGAAGCCGAAGATGCGATACCAGCATCAGCAGGAAAATTATTTTCAGACTTGATACGAACATATCTTTTATCTTTCGACATGTCACGAATCCGTTCTACCTGATCATATAAATTTTCTTGTTTTATTGTCTTTCTTTCTAGTTTTTCATAATCCTTTCCAAAAAATTTGACCTCAATAAGATCACGCCCATAATCTCCCAATTCAACTGTAGTTACGGTTTTACAGCCACTCATCGTCATAGAAATATTATTATTTCGTGGAATAAATAATTTATTATCTGCTCGACCCCAATATTTAATAAAAGCGATATTAGCTGGTGAAACCGCTGTTACTTTCATAAGAAGAATTAACACTAATAATTTTAATTTAAAGCCAAGAAAAAATTAAAAAACAGGTTATTTTTCTATCCGGCATTCTTTTAAAATAAATGGGATAACTTCACCAAATAAAGTATTATCATCTTTTATTGTAAAGACTTTACCATTGTGATCTTCAATTATTTTGATATATTCCTGAATGTTTTTTGTCTCCTGATCTGCTAAAAGTAATCGTTGTTTTATCTTTTCATCGACCTTAGTTTTAGATTCATTGTCCAAAGAATCATAATTCTCGCGCATTTTCATCCTTTGTTCAATAAGACCGAAGTTATCTTTTTTAATGTATAGAAGAATTGGAACATAATTTGGTAAAGAATCAAAAATTTTTTTCATGCTTTCTAAAGTAACTGCAAGCGTTAAATGCTGATTGGCATGTGCTTCAATATCTTTTCTTTTCCATCCATATCGATTGCCAACATAGGATAGAGTAAAGATAAATTCATTACTTTTGATAGCTTTATTAAATCCATCTTTTCCAATAAATTGGATAGCATTTGTGTTTACTTCCCCTGGTCTTGGGTCTCTATCAGTATATTTAATTAAAGGATAAAAATTATACTTTTCTTGTAGCACCTCCTCTAAATAGGTTTTACCTACTCCAGAGGTTCCTGTGAAAATGAAATTTTTCATAAATAATACTGTAGGTTTATAATCTAATTATACTACAAGGTAGTAAAGTATTTCTAATAAAGTTTGCACTATATGCCATTATTGGAATGAAAGGAAAGTGTTATAAGTGCATAAAGCAACTTAGATTCAATCAAGTAAGTTAAGGAACCGCAATTCCTTACTTGTCGGTGGATAAGGCGTTTTTCAAGTTTCAAAACTATTGTCCGTCATCTGTACAAAATTAATTAAGATAATTTTATGAAAAGAAAAATATATCTTATTATGACTGAGACTAGAGATCGGCATCAATATTTTGAGAATACAATTTTTAGTGACTTATTCTTATCACATCTCAGATTAACAAAAAAATTATATAATTAGGCTTCTTGCCTTTAATATATTAATGATCATGTACATTTATTGCTAGAAACAGATAAAAACATTTCCAAATTAAGACAGTCTTTTAAAAAAGACTTTTCAATGGACGTAAATTAAATCACGTTATTGAGGAACCGAAATTCTGGCATTTCGATTCCCGAAGGCTTTAAGACATATAAAAAATTTACAAAATACATATACATTTGACACTATGATATTAGTAAATCATATGAATCTTATTGAAAATCTACAGAAGAGGTTAGTATTCTTTATAAATTTGGATTTTATTTATTTTATTGGAATAAATCCTTTAACGAACACATTATTCGTGATAAACAGGATTTCATAAATCATTACAACTATACAATTAATAATCATATCAAACATCAAATAGATGGTTATCCTAAAAATTACACATATTCTTCAATAAATAATTCGAGTTTAGTGGATAAACATGAGCGGATATTAGAATAAATTTTAGTTAAAATTTTCATTCTCGAAGCTAAATGGACCACATTCAATGCCTATCGGCAAATACTTGATTTTATCGCTTCACTGGATAATAGATAATACTAGCTCACGTTGGCAAACTCTATTTATATAAGCTCAAGTCAAAAAACCGAGAACCTATATTCCAGGTTCCTTAAAAACATTTCGAGTGCAAAACTCACTTAAGTAAAAGTAAAAAAATATAGTAAGATTTGTAATACCTATAAGATTTATACAGAAAAAAGAATTAACAAATTGCTTTACAGGAATTATAAAAAGTATATACGACTAGAATCATAAAAATGGAAATTACTATCTCACGTCCCTAATTAAATTTAGTGGATATGCTACTCCTGCTTGCCAATCATCCAATATCTTTTCTACTGCCGGTCTCAGTTTCAACTTGTAAATATCTTCAGGTGGTAACCATTTTGCATTATTTATATCTTCATCAATATTTTCAGATATTTTCTGTTTTAATTTGCCGCGAAAGGCAATACCTATACCTCCTCGGATTAAGTATAAGCTAATTATATTAATTATTTTTATATCATAACCTGTTTCTTCTCTACATTCTCTAACAGCAGCTTCTATAATTGATTCGCCAAGTTCAACTTTACCAGAAGGAAAACCATAAGAATTCATCTCTTTACCATAAAATTTATTTTCCTCCGCTTCCTCAACCAGTAATAGTAAGCCATTATTTTCTACAACTATAGCTATACCGCAAAAAATGAATTTTTCTTGTTTTATTTTCATATAATACTAAAAACAATTTTTGCTATGCTATTTAGAACTTTCTTAAATTAGAAAAAATTAGAAAAATTATATTTTTAAAGATTTTTGTTCTCTAATAATTTTTTGTGCAAGCACTCAGCATTTGAGTCATCCTTATAAAGTGGAACTAACTACGAGAACTAAAAACGTTCTGCATAAAATAATTAATTTTAATTATTTGGAATTTTATTTTTGGTTTTTGAATTTTGACTTTTTATTTTTTATAATTCTCTATTTATCATATAATCCGCAATATCTTCGAGAAATTTTCTTCCTTCCTTTTCCCACTTAACAGAATTATTTTGAAGAACTATCTTTGCTTCCTTCACAAACTTTTGTGCAAGATTCTTTGTATAATCGAGCGCGCCAGTATTAATTATAATTTTTTTTACTGTTTCTAAAGTTCTCTTTGTGATTTTTTGATTTCCTAAAGCACGAAGCAAGAATTCTTTATGTTTTGGAGTTGCATGTTTTAACGCATAAATTAATAACGGAGTCTGTTTACCTTCTTTTAGATCGGAATCCGCTGGTTTCCCAATTTTTTCTACATCACCAAACATTCCTAAGATATCGTCTTGGAGCTGAAAAGCAATACCTGCAGGTATTGCGTATTGAGATAAATGCATGAGGTCATCATCACAAGCACCTGCCAAAATTGCACCTAGAAAAAGAGGGTTTTCGTAAGTGTATTTTGCAGTTTTATAAAGATGTACTTTCAAAGCATAATTTTCTGAAACATTATCAAACACTGTCGAAAACACATCTAATACTTGTCCATAAGCAGTATCGAGAATTTGATTATGAAATTTTTGTAAAGCACGTAATTTATACTCTGAAGGGAAATCTGCTTCTACCATGACCCTAAGTGCAATATGACTTAAAATATCTCCTCCACAAATTGCAATACTTTCTCCAAAATGAGCTGCATCACCTTTTTTATATTTATTTATATGTTCATCTCTGTAAATTTTGTGTAATGTCTGTTGTCCACGCCTCAAATCATCATTATCCATAATATCATCGTGCACGAGAAGATAAGTATGTGTAAGCTCGATAAATGGAGTAGTTTTCAGAATTTCTTTTTTGTTTTTTCCGCCGAACATCAAATAACTATAGTATAGAAATGCACCTCTAAGCCTTTTACCACCAGCAGTAATTGGTTTTATATTCTTGAGAAGGTTACCAGTAATAGGGGAAATTTTGCTTGCGTGTTTATATTCTTTATCAATTATCTTTTGTATTTCTTTATTAATCTTCGGGGCAAGTTTAGCTAATTTTTCTTTTGCTTCCATTTTATAAATAAGTTTATATCATTAAAGTGATTATATAATATTTTTAGATTATATTCAAACTATAAGATATAGCTATGAAATATAACGTACTCAAAATAAAATGCACTTTTTTAAAACTATATTTATTTTATTTTTAAAAATGATAAATTCGACAGAAAAATTATAAAATATGCTACAATTTATATTATGATAAAAAATATAAAAAATAAAAAATTCATTTTATTATATAAAAATATTTTTTTATTCTTTTTAATAATTTTATTTTGTTTTCTTCATTGGCAACTAAGTTTATCTATAGGCAATTTATTTGTAACTATTCTTAAACTAGCTATTCTAGTTATTTTCTATATCATAATTTTTCTTCCTATATATAAAAATCTCATAAAGATATTAAAGATCTCAAGGGTTAAATTCTCTATTCAAATAATTCCTATTATTACCTTTAGTATAGCGCTAATCATCGGAATAGAGCAGAGTATCCCCACTAATAAAACTTATAAAGAATCAATAGATATACAAACAAAACAAACAACTATCGCACAATTTGGCGTAGACTTGGCAGAACAGATAAATGAGAATAAATTAACAGAAGAACAAGCAAGAGAACAAATCAATTTCTTAGACACAGAATCAGATAAAAATATAGCAAAGAATTCTTTAGACTATTATTTACAAACCGAGGATAAAGACAAATCAATTTACATGGCAATAAAAACAGTACCAGTGAAATATTTAGAATGGACGTGCAATGAGTTTGGGTGCAGTTTTGCCGATAATAATTATATCTGGACTATTTCATCAAATAATCGAATATTTTCTGTGATAATTATTTTCGCATCAATGGTTCTGTTACTACTAGTCACAAATAAGGAAATATTTAAGCCCGTACTGAAGAAAAATACTCCCTAGATTAATCAGTTCTGTGCTGGTACGCAAGCTCAAGTAGTGAATCAAAACTAGTGGAAAGTATAAATTTATAATTTCTACTCCGTATAGCTACATTAAAAATTCTATAAATAAAAATATTATAAAGAGAATTTTATACACTAGGATTTAACACAACTCTATCAACACTTTAGGATATTTTATACTCGAAAGACTTTTTACTAAATATCGTTTTTAAAATTTATAGAGTTGTGTAGTGCTATTTTGTAAAAAAACTAAAAACACATACTTTTTGTACAGCCCCAAATATAAGAAAAATTTTTGTTAAAAACTAATTTTTAATTTACCATTAACGACCATATACAGATATACAGATATACAGATCTTCCCCAGACATAATTCTCCTAAAGGCCTCCTAAATATTTTACAATTTATATACAGTTAACAACATAGATGAAACTGTATTCAACATATATTTGATAGCCATAATGGACGATTGAGTAAGTCCTAATTATAAATTTCTCCCATTCTAATGGTACTACTGCTTAAACCTGTGGCCACTGTTAATGGCAATGTAAGTTAGCTAGCCTAAAGGATACAAAGATTCATATTTGTTCAATTCTTTTAGCATGAAGCATGAACTATGTATTATTCATTCAAAAAATTAAACCGTAAAAAGCTTTCGACTAAAAAATAGGAGGTTTAAATTCAATCGTAGGCGATTGAACAAACCGAGTTTTGATCTACTGCATAGTTTCTGGTAAATTGACTCTTTTTTTCCTAATTTATCAGAATTAAATTTTCAGAACAGAGACCTTTCGTTTTTGTGTAGAATCATTAATAATAATTTTCTGTCCAGTGTAAATGGGTAAAGTAAAGCTAAAAGTAGAACCTTTACCAAGTTTTGACTCAATATTTATCTCACCACCCATAGCTTTCACCAATCCAAAAACAACATATAAACCAAGTCCTGTACCACCTGGTCTAACTACTGCTTCACCAGATTGAGTATTTATATATTGTTTAGCGCGGAAAAACTTCTTACCCAGATTCTGCATATCTTCTTTTGATATACCAATACCTGTATCTTTGATACTTACACGTAACATTTCTTTATTCAGTTTTTCGATTTTTATCTCTACATAACCTTTTTGTGTATATTTAACAGCATTATTCAAAAGATTATCAACAATTTCCTGTGTCCTAACGCGATCAGCATAAGCAATAAATTCTTGATTAGGTTTCTCATAGTTTATTTTTATCTTTCTATCATCTGCGAAATGTTTTTGGCCTTCAATTGCATCATCTATCACATCCAGCATATTCACTTTTTCTTTATTAAACTGAATTCTCCTAGCATCAATCTTTGTTGCTGCAAGTAAGGTCTCGATCAAAGTCATCTCACGACGGGTTGATTCTATTGCCATTTCCATATACTTTTCAAAAATATCAAGAGGCACTTCTTTTTTAAATTTGTACTGTTGCGCAAGTATTAAAAGTGCATTTCTAACTATCGTGATCGGCGTGCGAAGCTCGTGGCCCATTACATCTATCATATCGCGCTCTTGGCGGCGAGCTTCTTGGAGCTGTGCCAAAGCTTCCTGTAAAGCTTTATATAATTTCGCGTTTTCAAGTGCTATAGCTATTTGGTACGTGTAAGTTTGCAGTAGCTGTTTTTGACCATCCTCAAGTTCTGTAAAATTTGTATTTTTCAAAAAATAAATAATTACGCCAGAAATCTTGCCATGGTCATGTAAAGGGTAAATCGCAAGTGATTTTATATTTATAATTTTCTCAATCGCTGGCATCAGTTTTGCTGGGATAGGAGGTGACAGAATATTTAATCCATCAGCAGACTGAGGTAAGCCAGTATCCAGTGCTTTTACCACAGGATTATTAATAAATTTCGGATCTGAGATATCCTGTTTAAATTTGCTAAAATCGCCAATAACTTTTTGGACTTGAAAAGAAAACTGATTTTGAGAAGTTGCGCTAAATGCAACTGTTTTGGTCTTTTCATCATAAGATAAAATCATTCCCCCAAGCATGATTTCATTTTGCGGCAAAGAATTAACAGCGGTTTGGGAGACTTTGACAGGATCAAGAGTTCGGGTGACTTGGGAGGTGAGGTTGTAGAGAGTTTGAAGTTCAGCATTTTTTTGTACAAGTAATTGTAACTGATTCTCTTTTAGACTAAGTAAATTTGTGATGGATATGGCAATACTAATTTGATCTGCATAATTTTTAAGCTGTATTATCTCATTATTGTTAAATTCCTTATCAGAAGCGATGTTCAGAGTACCGACTACACCATTTACAGAACATATTGGAATAGCTATATGTTGTGATACTCCAACAAGTTTTTCACCTATAATCGCAGTAGCCTTTGGAGCAGGTGGAGATACAAATTCATAAAATTTATCTCCAATATATATTTTATTTTCCTTAATTGCCCTAATTGTTTTTGTATCATCTTTATCTAAATTGGCATAAAATTTATAAAAAGCTCGCCCCAACATTTTTAATACTATTTTTACACCTAGTAAATTTCGTGACACTGTTCTTGCATATACCTTGTTATCCTTCACTAAGGTAATATATCCGACTTTATAATCTCCTATTATTGTTACAGTATCAACAATTTTTTGAAGTAACTGCCATTTATCAAATATACCTAAAATATACGAATTGATTTTCTGTAGAGTATTAAATCCTAAGTTTCTATAGTAACTTTTATAAAGAATATTTAAATAAAGTTTTAATTGAAGTAAGTTTTTATCATCACTCTTATATATAATACCGATTTTCCCTATAAATTTATTACGAGAATCCTTAACAACATATATATTTAAAATTAAATCACCTTCTATTTTTTCTATGATCTCTGTACTATCAAATTTAAATTTATATTTATCAAAAATTTTAGTGTAATTATCATAAAATCCAACCAGTTGTAGCTTATTCTCTGAAGCTGTAGGAAAAAAGAACACTATTGCTTTTATCGTGGGAGCAAAGAATGATACAATATTACTTATTGATTCTAGTATATCTTGATTATTAAATTTCAGTTCATTAGGATCAATAATTTCCTGCATAATCTTATTTAAAATAGTTATGTATAGAATATAATGAATCTTAATAACTTTCAATATTTTGATAAAGTAATTCTTATTTGGGAGATATGCTATAACGAGAGGCCTCAGTTCATAGCTCACGGACTTAGTCATCATTTTAATGTTGTCAAAAAAGTAATAGAGCTTTTAGATCATATACAAGACAAAAGTTTAACAACACATAAAACAGATTTGCTTGTTGTCTCAGCTATGATACATGATTTTTTAAGGCCTACTCAAATTATCTATTCGAATGATTACTTGGAAAATTTAAAAAGAAAAATATCGAAATATTTTAATAAAAATGATACAAAATTTATAATTAACATTATTGCTTCTCATAACAAGATTTCTAAAGTAGATAGTATTTATAAAGTAATATTATATTTATCAGATAAAATGGATTATTCTTTTAGAAGAGGTTTTTTAGTTCAAGTTTATGATAAACTAATCGATAAAAATAAAAAGAATAGATCTTTTCATATTGATAAAATATTATCTGAGTTGAAAATGAAAAAGAATTCGAATTTAAGTGATATTGATAAAATAAACAAACAATTTACTAAAATTCCACAGAAGTATATCAATGATATTCATAATCAATATGAACTGGTTGATAAACAGGCAAACACAGTGATTAAAATATATATTAAGAATAAAACTAAATTTAAAATTATATTTTTTAAGTATTTAATTAGAGAGATGATATATGAGATTAAACTAACTTATAACTATAATATTAAAATAGGAATAGATCAATTATTATATTATCATTTAGCATTATTAAGAGATAGTTTGGGTTATCCTATTTATTTGGTTATTAGATTTTTTTTAAAATTCATAATAATTAATACACATTTATGGAAATTTCAATAATTGGTGCTGGAACAGCAGGTTTAACTGCAGCATATCTTTTTGCAAAAATGAAATATCAGAATGTTGATATTTATGAAAAATCTAAAAAATTAGGATGGAGATATTTAAATACAGTACAATCTTTAAGAAATTATGATGAAAAAATTGATATAATTAAGTATTTGAATGATATGGGAATAAACTTACCTTCTAAGCTATATTATCCAATCTATAAACAGATAAGGTATTTTCCTGATGATACAAATATTTTGATTAAAAGCACAGATGATAAACCAAGTTTTTATAACTTTATTAGAGGGAATAATGCTAATAATTCATTAGATAGATATTTATATGAAGAGGCTATTAGAAGTGGAGTCAGATTTCATTTTGGGCATTCTATCAGCTATAATAGAAATTCCAGAGATCATTTTATTATTAGTGCAAGAGGTTCATCTCATATAAAGAAAGGATTCGAGTTAAAAGGTATAGATTATCAAGGGATCTCAAATTCTTTTCCTGAAAATACAATTGTAGTAATTTTTGATAATGATATTGCTCCAGCAGGATATATATCATTGCTACCATTTCCAATGAATAAAGGAAAATTTTTTAGAATAAGCTTATCAGTAGAGTGGGATCCGATAAAAAGAAAATATTTAGACACTCAAGATACATACAAAAAATTAATGAAAAAAAATTATATTAGAGAAAATTTGTTGAAGAATTTTAAGTTAGAAAATATAATACTGGTGTATGCTAGATGTGGTTTTATTAATCATCCAAAAGAGAATATTATTTATATTGGCGAAGAATTTGGAGCATTGGATAGTGCTTTAGGATATGGAAATGTAAATGCTTTTAAAACTGCAATAGCTGCAGTCAATGTTATTAGAGAGAAAAATAGTTCTTTATTTATGCAGCAAATAAGAAATTCAGGGGTCATTGATAATATAGGCAAAGGAGTTATTCGAAGAATCAGCATGAGGATTACAAGTAATAATAATTATATAAAGAAAGCCAAAGCAATAATCAGAAAAACAGGGCATAATTTAGATATTAATCAGTATATGCATATTAAAAGGTTAGAAAGTGTGGGATGGAATAAAATAGAAAAGATAATTAAATCTATAATTCATCGTATTATGATATTTGTATATCTAAAAAGATTTTAGATAATGGTAGTGAATACCATATCCTAAAAAATCACTATAACTTGGTCCTGTGGCAATAATATCAATGTCACTAGGTTTTTTTAAAATATTGAAGTATATTTTTACACCTAAATTAATTGCTTGATTAAATAATTCTTTTTCAAGAGAGTTCTCAGCTTCTCCTCTAAGAAAATTATATATAATCGGTTTTCCATTGTTTTTAACAAAAAAATTTTTACCTGAGGGACTATATCTTTTTAATCTATAAATAGGGTAAAATGATTTTCTGATGTCAAGGCCAATCTCATTTTTTAGAAAATGAATAACATCTTCTCGAAAGTAATGACCATAATTCATCATTCCATGCACTGTTTCTGTGAAAAAACCTCCTAACTTCTTTTTTCTTTCATAAATAATAGCCTTTCTGCCACTTTTAGCTAAAGTAATAGCAGCAGTTAAACCCCCTATTCCTGCTCCTAAAATATGGATTTCATTATTTTTTTTCATCATAAGCAATTATATATAATTTGCTATATGCAGTAAAATGTTTTAAAATGTTTAGGATAAATTGATTTTAAATATTTTAAGTTGCATAGAGTTTTTCTATTGTTTCCTCGACTACATTCTTTAGCAAAACTAAATTTTGTCTATGCTCATTTGTATATTCCTCTATTTTTTTCTCAATCGCGAAATTAAACACAGCTGTCACTTTATCTCTAATACAAATAGGTATTACAATCATGCTTTTTGTTTGACTTGCGAGTTGAATTAATTTTGCAGTTCTGTAAAAAAGAGGCGGAACAGTAAATCTAGTAATATCAGAATTGATATATATCTTGTTTTCCAGAACTGCCTGTTTTGTCAGAGTAGGTTCATTATCTAGAAGAGTTAGTTTACGAAAAGAACTTTCTGGAAGCAAATATCTGCGCAAAAATTCTGAGAATATGAATTCAGGTATATATTTAAGTTGAATATAATTTTTATCAACATCAGCAAGTGATAAAGATATAGCTATCCAATTTATATTTATATATTTATCAAGAATTTGCAGCATTTGCTGACAAAAATTAACTAAATCTGTTTCTGAAATATTTTTACCTAAATATTCTAAAATAATAAAGAGAATATCTTTCATGACTTTAAGTTTAGGTTCTTCTTTAGTTGTAATACCAAAAAGTTCACCCATTTCCTGCGAATTTAGTTTCAATATATTCCCGATTTTAAGCAGTGTTTCCTTGCTTGGATTCACCTTGCCATTTTCAATTCTACTTATTCCACCATTCGCCATACCTACAGCCAATTCTAGGTCCATCTGGGTCATTCCAGCACGTTTACGAAAGTTCCTTATTTTTTGACCAAGAGTGAGAGTGTCCATGGTTAAAATCCGAAAATATATCTTTCAGACTTCTTATATATCTATTCGGATTATATACCAAAACACTTTTTTTCTACAATCAATTTATACAAACCCTACAAAAAAATCCAAAAATCCTTTATAATTATTATATACAGAAAATGAATGACCATTTAAATAAATATATAATATATATCTTTTTTATTCTTGTATTTATTGCAGTTGTCATACTTATCCAATCAAGAGTTAATTTTTTTGCTTCAACTACAAGTCCTATAGAATTTACTGAGATATCCTTTTCTACACAATATTTACCGACAATCGATACTGGACATTATGCTCTATGGGGAATAAATCAAAAAAATGAAAAAATCTTTTTGAAAAGATTTAATTATATAAATAATACTTTAGTAAATTTAAATACAACTCCATTAGAAAGTATAAAATTAGATGGGAACTTTATATTTGATTCGTATGAAATAACAGTAGAAAAAATTGGTGATCTCGACGAAGAGCAAAGTAAATGCATTTTACTTAGCGGCAAAAATGTAAATAATACTATAGAATTTACTCCAGCTCCATTCTCTATAAAAAACTTATCTGGATCTTTCATTCTAGCATCAATTACTGATAAAACAGAAAGTACCAATGAAAAAAGCGGTATATGGTTTACCAATAATTTTAGAGAAGAAACAACTACTTCTACATTAAACTTATCCATACTTCCTGATTGCTGGATCTGGGCAGCATATATTAACTATAAAAATGAATATTTAAGAATTGGAAGATTCTCTAATACAAACTCCGCAGATGATTTCAAAGACTATAGCTTCGCAACAAATGTGGAAATAAAAGTTCCAGGTGAAGATTTCCTTACAAATTTACCAAATAGTGTTAGTTCACCTATCAATCTCGCTCAATCTGGTAATAAAGTAATTATAGCAATAGAACCTGCTTCAGACTCAATGCGTCTGAAACTTAAGTATGAGCCATTCTGGCCAGTTTTAGAATATGATTTTAATGGTACAGAAAAAGAAAGAACAGATATAAAATTGGTACAGGTCTCGCAACCGCAAATACAATTAATAGTTCGGTTTATAGTACATAGTTAATAGCTATCTGATATCAAATATCAATTATAAAAATTTATAATTAGTGGATTTTGATTATTATCTTTCTTTCCTCATATAATATAACTATCTATTCATCAACATGTCTGACAACAGACAAATAGACAGATCTAAAGTTGGTTCAATTGTTCCAAAATTGAACATTTATGTCCAAAGTGCATAGCATAAATTCTTAATTTATAGGTAATTATGACTGAGTTTACACATCTTCATCTACATACCGAATATTCTTTACTTGACGGACTAAATAGAATTGAAAAACTTTTTGACAAAATTAAAAAAGATGGGATGAATAGTTGCGCCATAACTGACCACGGTGTTATGTATGGAATTCCAGAATTTTTTTTCTTGGCAAAAGACTTTGGTATAAGACCAATTCTTGGCTGTGAAGTTTATGTTTCTCCAAAATCTAGAAGTTTAAAACAAGAAGTTAATGGAATTAAATATTATCACTTACTGTTACTAGCTAAGGATAAAACAGGTTTTAAAAATTTAAACAAGATAGTTTCCATAAGCCAACTAGAAGGTTATTATTATCGTCCAAGAGTTGATCGAGAAATTCTTGCTAAATATTCTCAGGGCATTATCGCAATGAGCGCATGTCTAGCAGGCCCGATATCTCGGCATATATTGAGAAATGAAGAAGCTCAAGCACGCGACTGGCTAGAATTTCTTAAAAATACATACAAAGGAAATTTTTATCTAGAACTTCAGAGAAATGGCTTTGTTAAAGATGATATAAATTCGATAAAAAATTTAAAAAAGCTAATACCAGAATACCAAGAAACTATTCAACAACAAATAAAAGTAAATACAAAACTAAAAGAATATGCACAAGAATATAAATTACCTTTAGTTGCAAGTTGTGATGCACATTATCTAAATATTGAGGATATGTCTACACAAGAAATTCTCTTTGCAATTAAAGATGGTAATAAATTAACTGATGAGAACAGAAGACTTGCCTATCTAGATACTTATGTAAAAACTAAACAAGAAATGGAAGAAAGTTTTGCAGATCTACCAGAGGCTTTGGAAAATACTCAAAAAATAATAGAAAAAATAGAAAATTTTGATATAACTTATGACAGAGTACAGCCACATTACATTGGCCTAGAGAAAGGTAAAACAGCTCAAGAAGAATTAAAAGAACAGGTTATGGTAGGCGCCAAAAAAAAATATAGTAAATTATCTCATGATTTAATAAAGAGAATAAATTACGAACTTGATGTGATACATCAAAAAGGCTATGACGACTACTTTTTGGTAGTAAGCGATATTATGAAATGGGCAAGGAATCAAGGAATAATTATTGGGGTAAGAGGATCAGTTGCTGGATCAGTTGTTGCTTATTGTTTGGGAATAATAAACGTCGAGCCAATTAGTTGGGAGCTTTATTTTGAACGATTCTTAAATCCAGAGCGTCCTTCTCCTCCTGATATAGATATGGACATTCAAGATGATAGACGAGATGAGGTGATCCAGTATGTCGAAAAAAAATATGGAAAAGAAAAAGTAGCAGCCATTTGTGCAATAGGTAGAATGAAAACAAAAGCAGCTATTCGAGATGTAGCTAGGGTTATGGGCATTGACCTCGGTATAGCAGATAAACTTTCAAAAATGGTACACATACTTTTTGGTAAAGTGAAGAAAATTGACAAAATGATGGAAGATGACCATGAATTTGCAGAAATCATAAATTCAGACCCACAATTAATCGAACTAAAAAATGCAGTAGCAAAAATAGAAGGTATGGCTAGACATATTTCCACGCATGCCTGTGGATATTTAATCACACCAAAACCAATTACCGATTTCGTGTCAATACAAAAAGAAGCTAAAGGTGGCGAAAGAATTATCACCCAACACGAAGGAACCTGGATAGAAGCTCTTGGTCTTATGAAATTTGATTTTCTAGGCCTAAGAAATTTAACAATTTTAAAAAATACACTTGATTTTATTAAGCGTTACCATGGAATCACTATCGAGCTAGAAAAAATTCCTCTAAATGATAAAAAAACATTTGATCTTTTCACCAGGGGTGAAACCATGGGTATTTTTCAATTTGAAGGCGTGGCTATGCGCAAATATTTACGACAATTAAAACCAGAAAGTTTAGAAGATATTTGTTTTATGGTTTCTGCTTATAGACCTGGTCCTATGGCATATATTTCAGACTATATCAAAAGAAAACATAAAGAACAAAAAACTACTTATTTAGTAAAAGAGATGGAGCCAATTTTGAAAAACACATACGGATTTGCCATTTATCAAGAGCAGATCATTAGAATTGCTGTTGATATAGCAGGCTACACAATGGGACAAGCAGATCTACTCAGGCGCGCAATGGGTAAAAAGAAAATAAAAATAATGGAAGAAGAAGAGCCTAAATTCAAAAAAGGTGTTATGAAAAAAGGGTATAATAAAAAAATTGCCGACCAGATTTGGGAATACATGCTCCCATTTGCCGACTATGGTTTCAATAAAGCCCATGGTGCTGGATATGCCTTGATTGCTTATTGGTGCGCCTATCTAAAAGCTCATTATCCAATAGAATTTATAGCCGGACTAATGCATTCAGATATAAAGGACAATGACCGAATTGTAGTTGATATACAGGAGGCACAACATCTTGGCTTCAAAATTCTACCTCCGGATATCAATAAATCCGAAATATTCTTTACAATTGAAGGTAAGAATAGCATTAGATTTGGGTTAGGAGCTATAAAAAATACTAGTGATAAAGCTATAGAAAGAATTGTAGAAACAAGAAAAAAAAGTGGAGAATTTACCTCTCTTGACGACTTGATAGAACGAATTGGGACAAAATATGTAAATAAAAAAACCCTAGAATGTCTGATAAAAGTAGGGGCAATGGACTCATGGGGATCACGAAATCAACTTCTAGTTATAATGCCAACTATTTGGGACAGATTATCACATGAAGAAAAACTTTCCGGACACGGTCAAGTAGATATTTTCTCAATGCTAAATAATTCTCAAAATAAACTAAAAGTTTTAACTCGCTTACCTGATATTCCAGCAGAATCAAATCAACAAAAAGTAGCTTGGGAAAAAGATCTAATAGGAATTTATGTAACCGAACATCCACTAATGCAATATAAAAAGTTACTCTTAACTAGAACTACAATCTCAATAAAAGAGGCAATGGCTCTACCAGAAAATTATGATGTAAATATATTAGCCTCAATATTAGAAATAAGACAAATAAGAACAAAAAATGGGAATAAACCAATGGCATTTATACAAATAGAAGATCTTCACGATAAGGCCGAAGGAGTTTTATTTACAAAAATCTATCAAAAACAAAAAAATAGACTTGAAGAATTTGTACCTGTAGTTATAAAAGGCAAAACAAGCTATAGAGAAGAACGATTTACAATTTTGATTGATGACATTATTCCAGCTGACAATATTTCTTTGAATGACAAAATTACTATTGATATTAGTGACGAAATGAACAAAGATAATCTTAAAAAATTAAAAAATCTTATAGAAAATAATCCAGGTAATTTTTCTCTAGAAATAATATACGGAAACAAATTCTTTAAAAAAAAGATTATCAAAAAAATAAATCCAACAGAAGAGTTTATTAGTATTATATCTAAATATAATTTGCAAAAATAAACGTATATGTTATATTAAAAATTATATGAATAAGAAGAATAAAAAATTGAATTTCACTTTTGTTTATCCAGATTTCGAGTATTCAATTACAAAAGAAAATAAATATATAGCTGAGAAAGGAGGTTGGTACCATGAGGGAATTGCACAACTTGCCTCTATAATCGAACAGCTTGGTTGGTCAGTAAACCTAATACACATTACATCCCCAATCAAAAAAGAAAAATTTATAAAGAAATTAAAGGAAAATAATCCAACAATAGTGGGATTTTCTATACGTACAGGTGTCAAAGAGTATGCAAAAGAGCTTATATCATGGGCCAAAACACTAAATCCATTTATTATTGTCGGTAGTTATCATGCGACATTATGGCCAGAAGAAGTCATCTCATGGAATGGCGTAGATGCGCTTTGCATTGGAGAAGGGGAGAATGCTATAAAAGATCTCATAAAAAATTTTGATAAAAAAGAGAAAATATTAAACATTGGCTCTCTATGGATAAAAAATTCCAAAGGAGTTCTACACAGAAATCCAGTATATCCACTCGTATATGATCTAGATAGTTTACCATTGCCTAAATTCGAGTTGTTCGATTTCTCAAAATTAATAGCATCACAAATAAAAGCAGCAGTTATTGTTCTTACTAGAGGTTGTCCTTTTAATTGCACATACTGCTGGAATAATTTTGCAAGAAATTTATATCCAAATAAAGAAAAATATGTTAGATATCGGAACCCTGATAATTGTATAAAATATATACAGAAAGTAATTAACGTATACCCAGAGATTAGGTCATTCCGGTTTCAAGATGATTTGTGGCCATTTCATAATAATTGGTTTGATAATTTCTCAAAATTGTATATACAAAAGATACATATGCCTTTTGAATGTCACCTAAGAGCAAATGTACTTAATGAGAAAATTATAAAAAGATTAAAAAATATGAAGTGTAATGGGGTATATTTTGGCGTGGAAAGTGGTGATGATTATATTAGAAATAAAATTCTGAAACGTGGAATGACTAAGAAAACTTTGTTAGATGCATTCTTGACATGCAAAAAATATAAAATCAGAACTCATGCCTACAATATAGTTGGTCTACCATATGAAAATATGCACAGAGTTTTGAATACAGTTAAACTTAATGCACAGTTAAAACCAACTGATATGTTCTTTCCTGTATATTTTCCTTATGCCGGATCAGAACTATATGACATTGCCATCAAAAGCGGTTATTTCGATCCAAATAAAGGACTAGATCCTTATGTAAATATTGAAATGCCAGATTTCAAACGAGATAGAATACGATTTGCTTCATTATATGCAAAAACATTTGTTAGACTATATCAATTGGCATTTTCGTTACCAGAATTTCTAAAGACAGTATTAGAAAGAATTTTTGATACGCTATGGCTTTTTCCATACTGGCCGTTTAAAATGCTAAATGGTTGGATTGTTTTCAAAAGAAAATTTATAGAAAGAATTAAAACACTAATTAAAACACATTTTTTTTGGTTCTATTTGTTACTTAAGAAGTAAAGATATATACTTGATATAGTTGATAATTTACAGTTTACAGTTTATTCCTTTGTTCCGTCCCTGATATTTTAGACAAGTAAATAAGGTACAATTTAGTACATATTTTTACTTGTTAAAAGAGGATTAAGATGAAAAGTCGGAACAGTTACGATGCATCATTCAAGACACAA
>Ga0129299_1000772_pt1 | contig 21083 bp, 20 predicted proteins | sample ConPoolayeCmetaG_FD_94477 | JGI IMG/M metagenome (GOLD analysis project Ga0129299, IMG submission 94477) | Hot spring microbial mat communities from California, USA to study Microbial Dark Matter (Phase II) - Cone Pool mat layer C metaG ...
ACGCCCTGGCGGGACCCGGATGGACCCTCCGCGGGCGGCTTGCCGGCAGCTTCGGCTGCGGCAGCTGGCGGGACCGGTGCAGGCCTTGCCTTCGGTTCCGCTGGTCCTGAGTCTCGCCGGACATCCTTGCGGCCGCCGCGCGGCTCCGGCAACGGGATGCGCAGCAAGCGTATGATCCGTTCGCGCTCGCTCAGACCCGAAGCCGATGGCCTGGGGCCGACTTCGCGGCTGTCTCTCGCATCCCCCCGTCTCCATGGATCGGCGCCATGGCGCGCCCCCTCGCCGAGTTCGACACCCCCGGGGTAGGGATAGGGGCGGTAAAACCCGTGATAGTCCGAAGGATAGTCCTCGTAGCGGCTCAAACGCGGGTCGTGACGCGGGCCTCTGTCGTAATACGGGTCGTAAAGATCCTCGTCATAGGCATCCTCAGCGCCGCGGCGGTCGAGCGGTCTATCGCCATAGCGCTCATAGAGGGAGGGTGCCGAATATTGCGCATGCGCTTTTCCACCCGGTAGGCCCGTGCCGGCAACGGCGGCAAGAAACAGCATGGTCAGGGCAGCATGAAACAAGCGCATCGGCATTGGCGCATATCCACCTTCGCATTTCATCAGTATAATGGTTATGCGTTGAGTTTGTTGGTTTATTGGCCGAAACCGGTCAAGATTCGTACATTATGTCGCGCTACCATATTGTTGAAGCCGCAAGCGTGGTATGGCTTGCGGGGGAGGATGACCTCATGCCGCGTTGGACCGCGACCCTGTTGCTTGTGAACGTCGTTTTCGCCGGCGCGGTGCTGGCGCAGGAAACCGCTGCCCTGAGGGCGCAGGAAGGCGCATCAGCGCTGCTGCGCGGGCGTTTCGAGCAGGCCATCGCGCTTTACGACGAGGCGCTCAAGGCCAAGGACCTCGGGCCGGCACGGCTCGCCTCCATATATAACGACCGCGGCGTTGCAAAGTGGCGGCTGGAGCGTCTCGAGGAAGCGCTCGCCGACTTCAACAAGGCGGTGGAGATCTATCCGCAATACGCATCCCTTTATAACAATCGCGGCAACGTGCTTTTCGATCTGGAAAAGACCGATCAGGCACTCAAGGACTTCAACAAGGCGATCGAACTCTCCCCCGGTTACGGCGTTGCCTACAACAATCGCGGCAACGTTCTGCACGAGCTCGGCCGCAACGACGAGGCGGTGGAGGATTACAAGCGAGCCATCGCCATCATGCCCGGCAATGCGGTGCCGTATAATGGTCGCGGCAAGGCGCAAGGCATGCTCGGGCGTCCTTACACCGCGCTGCGCTATCTCTCCAGGGCATTGACGCTGAATGGAAAATACCCCGCCGCCTATCGCAACCGCGCAGCGATCTATCTGCATTTGGAGCGTTTCGACGAGGCGATAGAGGATTACAACAAGGTGATCGCGCTCTCCCCGGAGGATGCCGAACTCTATGTCAGGCGCGGTCAGGCTTGGGCGCGCAGCGGCAAGTCGCGGTCAGCGGAAAAGGATTTCTCCAAGGCCATCGAGATCGATCCTGAAAACGCGCTCGCCTATGCGGAGCGCGGAGCACTTGCCAACAAGCGCGGACTGCATGATGCGGCGCTGGCGGATCTCAACGAGGCGCTCGCCCTCGATCCATCGCTGATCGATGCCCGTTACAATCGTGCGCTCGCCTACGTTCGGCTGGACCAGGCCGAGCAGGCCAAGCCGGACATCGCCGCGATCCTGAAGACCGAGCCGCGCTTCGCAGACGTCTATCTTCTGCAGGGCGAAATGCTCGAAGCCGAGGGGCAGATCGAGGCCGCGCTCGACAATTATCGCAAGGCCGTGCGGTATGACCCCTTCATGGAAGCCGCGCATGAAGCCATAAAGCGCATCAGCGGGGAGACGGCGGAGGGATTGATACCCCGCATCGGCGAGCCCGTATCGGGCTGGTCGATCATCAGCCCGGCTCCAGGACGCTTCGTGGCCGTTCACGATACCATGCCGAAGATCCGCGTGGTGCTTGAAATGCATGGCGAGGGCAAGCCCGAAATTCTCGAATGGACACCTTTGAAAGACACGCTCGCCGGCATCGGCCTTCTGCGCTATTACGCAGGGACAGACAAAGCGGGGCGTCGCTATGAACACGTCGTCATTCTCGACACCGCGCGCAATCAGATCGTCTCGATCGAGCCCTATATCTGGGGCGAGCAGAAAGCGCGCTGGGACTGGACCGATATCGCCCTCACCGTGACCGACCCCGAAGGCGTCATCAGCGCCTACCAGTTGCGCAAGCCCAAGCCGCCGCCGCGTCCGCGTGTGGTCGAGGAAAGTCCGTGGGGCGGCTTCGGATGGAGCGAGCCGCGGCGCTATCGCGGCCAGCCGCGCAACGTTTTCGAATGGCTGTTCCGGTGAGGCGGTCCCGCGCCGTGTCCCGTGTCGATGGCAAAGTCCATGGCCTTGCAGCCCTTCGATTGCTGACTGTTGTCGCCATCGCCGTCTGTGCGGTCGTTGGCGTTCCGCAAACGCCGAAAGCCGGGCCCGGCGCGTTGCCCGCGCTCGGCGCAGACCTGCCGCAAACCTCTGTTTCAGGCCTCTCCTCCGGCGCATACATGGCCGGACAGTTCCAGATCGCGCATTCCAAGATCGTGATCGGGGCAGGCATTATCGCCGGCGGGCCCTATGGCTGTGCTGAAAGCGCCGCCGCGCGGCTTGCGCCGTTCTGGAGCATCGCGGTGGGTTACAACCTCACCCAGGCCGTGCAGGGCTGCATGGCGAACCGGCTCAAGGCCTGGGGCATCCCCGATGTGGACGGCCTGGCGAAACGCACGGAGGAATTTGCCGGCAAGGCCCTCATCGACAGCCTGGAGCATCTGCGCGGCGACCGCATCTATCTCTATTCCGGCGGAGCCGATTCCGTCATCGTGGAGCCGATCGTGACCGCGGCTTACGAACTTTATCGCAAGCTGGGCGTGCCCAAGACAAACCTTCTCTACAAGAAGGGCGGCAAGGCCGGGCATGCCATCGTGGTGGAGGAGGGCGGGCTGGCCTGCGGCATCACCGACGAGCCGTATCTGAACGATTGCGATTATGATCAGGCCGGCGCGATCCTTGCGCATATTTACGGGCGCCTCGAACCGCCGTCCTCGCAGCGCACCGGCGATTATCTCGAATTCGACCAGACACCCTTCCTTGGGGCGGCAACACGTCACGGCATGGCCTCGTCTGGCGTCGTCTATGTCCCGCACGACTGCCGGAAGGGCGGCTGCCGCATTCACGTGGCGTTTCACGGCTGCGCCCAGGGGCGCGAATTCGTCGGCGATGCGCACATAAAGGGGGCTGGATTCGAGCGCTGGGCGGATACCAACCGGCTCATCGTGCTCTATCCGCAAGTCCGCAGCGAGGTCTACAACCCGCAAGGGTGTTGGGACTGGTGGGGCTATACGGGTCTTGATTACCGCACTCGCCAATCGGTGCAGATTCGCTCCGTCAGGGCCATGCTCGACCGCCTGGCCTCCAACTGATCAGAAGCGGACTGCGCGGAAAAGCGTGCCATCGGGCGGGCGCTATTCGTGGATGGGCCGCTTCGTTTGGTCTCTCAGGAACAGCGTGCCGATCACGAAGGTGAAAGTCGCCACCGCGATCGGGTACCACAGCCCCGCATAAATGTTGCCCTGATGCACCACCATGGCGGTGGCCACAAGCGGCAGCATCCCGCCCATCCAGCCATTGCCGAGATGATAGGGGAGCGACATGGAGGTGTAGCGGATGCGGGTAGGGAAAAGCTCGACCAGAAACGCCGCGATCGGCCCGTAAACCATCGCCACATAAATGACCATCAGGGTGAGGATGAACACGGCGGCGACGTAATCAATCTTGTCGTAGTTGAGCCTTTCGGGATAGCCGGCGAGCAGCAGCGCTTCCTTCCAGCGCTTTTCGTCCCAGCCCTCGATATTGAGAACGCCCACGGAAATGCCGATCGGCTCGCCCGGCAGGGCCTGCTGTTTGGTGAAGGACAGGCCGTTCTTGGTGAGGAAATCCTTGGCCTTGTCGCATTCGGAATACTGCGTCAGCCCCGTTGGGAAGAGATGAATGTTGCAGGTCGAGACATCAACCCTAAGCGTTACCGGATGCTTCTCCTGGAAGGTGGTCAGTTCCGGGTTGACGGAGCGGGCGAGCGCCTGGAACAGCGGCATGTAGGTGAGCGCGGCGATGAGACACCCGGCCATGATGATCTTGAGACGGCCGATCTTGTCCGACAGCCATCCGAAGAAGATGAAGAACGGCAGGGCGGCGATTAGCGATATGCCGACCATGATGTAAGCCGTCAGATAATCCAGTTTCAGATAGAGCGTCAGGAAGAACAGGGCATAGAACTGCCCCGTATACCACACCACGCCCTGGCCTGCGGTGGCGCCGAACAGGGCAAGCATGACATAGCCGTTGTTTGGCCACTTGAAGAAGCTGTCCCACAAGGGCGTGGCGGAACCGCGTCCCTCCAGCTTCATGCGCCGGAACACGGGGGTCTCGTTCAGCTTGATGCGGATGTAGACCGAGAAGATGAGCAGCAGGAGCGAGAGCAGGAAGGGGATGCGCCAGCCGGTCGTGTTGAAGAACTCCGGATCCAGGTAATACCGGCAGGTGCCGATGACGACGAGCGCAATCAGGAAGCCGGCCGTCGCCGTGGTCTGGATCCAGCTTGTCGCGTAACCGCGCCGGTGAGCGAGAGAATATTCGGCGACATAGGTTGCCGCGCCGCCATATTCCCCCCCCAGCGCAAGGCCCTGCAGCAGGCGCAGCGCGACAAGCAGGATGGGAGCGACCCAGCCGATTTGCTCGAAGGTGGGCAGCAGACCGATAGCGAATGTCGAAAAGCCCATGATGACGATGGTGATGAGAAAGGTGTATTTCCGGCCCGTGATATCCCCGACGCGCCCGAACACCACAGCGCCGAGCGGGCGCACCACGAACCCGGCCGCGTAGGTGCCGAAGGCGGCAAGCAAGGCCGCCGTTTCGTTTCCGGGCGGGAAGAACAGCACCGCGAAAAACGGGGCGAGCGTTGCGTAGAGATAGAAATCGTACCACTCGAACACCGTCCCGACAGAAGACGCCAGGATGACCCTGCGCTGTTCGCTCCGGCTGACGGCAACGCCGCCCACATTGTAGATTGCTACATCGGTCATGGCGTAACGTCCCTTGCAACGTTTCAATGTTTCCAGAGCGGCCGTCTTGTTGAATTGCGGTGTTTTGCGTGTCTGGAGCGATGAGCAGGCTTCTTATCGGCAGGCTATCGAGCAGGAACTTGACGTTTTTTTGATGTTATCTCGCAGTATCGGATCATAAGGATTGAATTTTCACCTGTCAGCATGGAACCGGATGTCCGATTGACGGAGAAGGACGGGCTTGTCCGGATAGAACGGCCGCAGCGCACATTTGGCGCCGTTCGCCACTGCCTCCTTCAGAAGCGCGCCTCGCTGACGAGCGAGACCATCGGATCGACGGCGCGCAGCGCTGTCTTCAGCGCCTCCTTTTCGGCCTTGCCGAGACGGCCAACCTCGATGCTGTTGCCAAGCGGCAATCCGCGATTGGCATCGATGAGCTGCTGCTCGAGAATGTGGCCGAGGATGAGCTTGTGAGCCTCGATCGCCTCGTCGAACTCGTAAGCCGCGCCGATGCCCAACGCCTTCAGCGAGGCGAGTCGCTCGGGCGTGCTGCGCGCCTCGATGCCGTGCTTGATGGCAAGGATGCGCGCGGCGGTGAAGATCGGCATCAGCCCGGTCCGTTTCAGGTCGAGCCGCCCCTTGTCGTCGGTCTTGAGCCCGCCGAGCAGGGTGAAGGGCGAGACCTTTTCCCCCGCCACCTGCGACAGCAGCTTCAGGAATGGGGCAGAGCCTTTGCCCATCTGATAGGCATAGCTGCGGATCTCCTGGCCGAGGGAGAGCTTGCCGTAAACCGGCAGCGCATCGAAGAAGATATCGACATTGAGCAGATCCTCGGGGCGGGAACGGCGCACCCAGCCGTCCACCACGGTGCGCCAGCCGGCAAGACTGTGCCGCCACTGGGCATTCTTCGCCATGATGCCGCCCTTGCAATAGGGGATGCCGACCTCGTCCAGAATGTCGGCCATGTGCTTACCGAGCGCTTCCAGCCAGCGGTCTTCATGGCCGCCCGGTTCGCCCTCTTCGAAGACAATGGCGTTGTCCTGGTCGGCGGCGAGCAGGCTTTCCCCGCGCCCGCCGGAGCCCATCACCAGAACCGTATAGGCGACGGGCGGCGGCCCCTTGCTTTCCGCCATCAGCCGCCGCTCGGCGATAGCAGCGGCCCTTGCCGTGATGGCGCAGATTTCCGCGCTGATGACCGCTGCGACATCGCGGGCGTCGATGTTTTCATGCAGAAGCGCGCGCGCGGTGGCGGCGAGCTTGGCGCGGGCAACGCCGAGCGCGCCGGTGTCCTCCGCGGTTTCGATCTCGTCGCCCAGGCTGAAGGCGGCGGTGGTGCGCTGGCGCAGCAGATTGCGCGGCGTCACCATGCCGGTGATGCTGCCGTCGGCGCCGGTGACGGGCAGATGGCGGATGCCGAGGCGGTCGATGCGGCCGAGCGCCTTGTAGATGAAATCGTCCTCCGAGACGGTCCGCAACGGCGTCGTCATGATCTCGTGCAGTTTCGGATTGGGCCCGCCCCCCGCGCGCGCGGCGACAGCGCGCAACAGGTCGCGTTCCGTGACGATGCCGGTGCGTCCCTGATGCTCCACAAGGACGGCGCTGATCCAGCGGTCCATCATGAGTTTGGCGGTCTCATCGATGCTCGCATCGGCGGGCGCGTAAGTGGCCGGGCGCGTCATCACGTCCCTGACCCTGCGGCTATAGGGATAGGCGTCGATGCGCATCATCACGCGCTCCGCATCGGCCCTGGCCGAGCGCGGCATGCCGGTGGCCGGAGCGATGGTGCCGTATTTCATCATCGCCAGGGTTTCTGCCTGCGTGATGGAGGCTGTCTCCGCCTCGGCGATGGTGCGGATGCCGCGTTCGCGCAGCTTGGGCAGCAGCTTGACGAACACCTGCGCGGCCGCCATCGCATCGTGGAAGGCGTTGTGACGCTTGCTGTTCTCCACGCCGAGCCAGTCGCACAGGGCATCGAGCGAGTAGCTGGCCAGGTTTGGCGCAGCGATCTGCGCAAGCATGCGCACGTCGAGTGCGGCGGGCGGCGACCAGTCCAGCCTGAGCCGCGCAGCCTCCTCCGCTATCACGTTGTAGTCGAAATCGATATTGTGGCCGATCAGAACCGATGAGCCGATGAAGCGCAGGAATTCGGGAAACACCTTGTCGAATGTAGCAGCATCCCTGACGTCGGCATCGGCGATGTTGTGGATCTGCGTGGAGCGCGCTGGTATCGGGATGCCTGGATTGACCAGCCTGTCGAACACCGCGTCGCCACGAATCTGATGCCCCCGCAGCTTGATGGCCGCGATTTGGATGATGCGGGCGTTTCTCGGGTCGAGCCCGGTCGTCTCGGTATCGATGGCCGCTGCATCAATCGAGATCAGGGGGGTCGATCGTGCAACAAGCCTTTGCATTGATCACCAGCTGCAGGCGTAACGGCATTTGTTTCTTTTCAGGTTAAACTGCACGCTCCAATTTCTCAAGCACTTACCGGTTGCAACCCTGCGCAATGTACGGGTGCGAGGCGTCATCCTAAAGTCTCGTTTCTCTCGACGATGGCCTGAGCATATTATGTCGCGGGGTATTCTGAGTCTTGGACAAATGTATTTTGCCAAGGCTCCCCCCGTATACGCGCATCAGACGCGCGCTCAACTAGGGGAGAAACGTACATGCAACCTGACAATGTGGAGCGGTACTGGTCATCGACCAGGTCGCTCATGTTCGTGATGCTGTTCCTGTGGATTTTCTTCAGCTTCATCATCCACATGTTCGTTAGGGACCTGAACACGATCGTTATCGGCGGGTTCCCGCTCGGCTTCTATATGGCCGCGCAAGGGTCTCTTATTGCTTTTGTCGTCATGCTGTTCATCTTCGCCAGCGCACAGGATAGCATCGACCGTAAATACGGCATGGCCGAAGACGACTAAGGGGGCAAAACACCATGGCTACACCAACTCAAACCCAGAAAGGCGATTTTACCCAGAACCTGGGTAAGATTTACGGCCTTTACACGGGCGGCTTCTTCGCATTCGTGCTCATCATCGGCGCGCTCGAACAGGCCGGCGTTCCCAACAAAATTCTCGGCTATCTCTTTGTGGGCGCAACCATTCTCGTCTATGCCTTCATCGGCATTCTGAGCCGCACGATGCAGGTGTCCGAATATTATGTCGCCGGCCGCCGCGTGCCCGCCTTCTACAACGGCATGGCCACTGGCGCCGACTGGATGTCGGCCGCCTCGTTCGTGGGCATGGCCGGCACGCTCTTCCTCCTCGGTTACGATGGCCTTGCCTTCGTGCTCGGGTGGACGGGCGGCTACGTGCTCGTCGCCATCTTCATGGCGCCTTATCTGCGCAAGTTCGGCGCCTACACCGTTCCGGACTTCCTGTCCGAGCGTTTTGGCGGCAACCTGGCGCGCTTCTGCGGCGTTATCGTGCTGCTGGCCTGCTCGTTCACCTATGTGACGGCGCAGATCTTCGGCACCGGCCTCATCGCCTCGCGCTTCCTCGGCATCGACTTCACCGTTGCGGTCTACGTCGGTCTCGTGGGCATTCTGCTGTGCTCGATGCTGGGCGGCATGCGCGCCGTGACGTGGACGCAGGTGGCGCAGTACATCGTGCTGATCGTGGCCTACCTTACCCCGGTGATCATCCTCTCCGCCGACAAATACGGCCTGCCGATCCCGCAGCTCACCTACGGTCAGGCGCTGCAGGACATCACCGCGCTCGAGCAGCAGATGGTTGCCAACGGCCTGGCCGACGCCAAGACGTTGAAGCCGCATCTGGAGCCGTTCAAGACCTACGATCCGCTCAACTTCTTCGCGCTGATCTTCTGTCTGATGGTTGGCACGGCGTCGCTGCCGCATATCCTCATGCGCTACTTCACCACGCCGTCCGTGCGTGAAGCCCGCGTGTCGGTGGCCTGGTCATTGTTCTTCATCTTCCTGCTCTATTTCACGGCGCCCGCCTATGCCGCGTTCTCGAAGCTGGAAGTCTATTCGAACGTGATCGGCAAGCCGCTCGCCGAGCTGCCGGCTTGGATCTACACCTACGGCAAGCTCGAACTGGTCAAGATCTGCGGCGCGAATGCCGTTGATCCCGCCGCAGTGGCCGCCGCCTGCGGCAAGGTCGCCGGACACCCCGGCGTGCTGCGTTTGCAGGATTTCGGCATCAACACTGACGTGATCGTGATTTCCACGCCGGAAATCGCCGGTCTGCCTTACGTCATCGCCGGCCTGGTGGCCGCCGGTGGTCTCGCCGCCGCTCTCTCGACGGCCGACGGCCTCCTGCTCGCCATCGCCAACGCGCTCAGCCACGACATCTACTACAAGATGATCGACCGGAATGCGCCGACGCCTCGCCGTCTGGCCGTTGCCCGCATCATCCTGCTGGCCGTGGCCATCGCGGCGGCTTACACGGCCTCGACCAAGCCGGCCGATATCCTCGCCATGGTGGCCTGGGCCTTTAGCCTTGCCGCCGCCGGCCTGTTCCCGGCGCTGGTGCTCGGCATCTGGTGGAAGCGGGCGAATGCTCCGGGCGCAGTGGCAGGTATCATCGCCGGTTTTGCTGTGACGACCTACTATCTCGTCGGCACGCGCTACTTCGCACCGTCGTTCTATGAGACGTGGAGCTTCCTCTCCACGGCCACGCCGGCCGCCATCGAGAAGTACAACACGCTCAAGCAGGCCTGGCTCTCGGCCACGCCGGATGCCCAGGCGGCTGCCTGGAAGGCGTTCGATACCCATGCCCAATCGATCGCCAACTGGTGGGGCGTGCGCAACATCTCCGCTGCGCTGTTTGGCCTGCCCGTCGGCTTCTTCGTGATCTGGATCGTCAGTCTGCTGACGCCGGCTCCCTCGAAGGAAATCCAGGACATGATCGACGAAACCCGCCGTCCGCGCGGCGAGTCCATCCTGGCGGCAACACACTAGGGGTTGCACCGCTCAAAAGACGGGGCGGGGCCTTGTGTCCCGCCCTTTTATCTTGTAGCTCTGCATCTGAAATGCGGAAGCGTTACACACTTTTTGAAAAAGCATCACCCTTGCGATTTGGCGTATGACGGTCGATTTCTTCAATTACCTGCCGTTCTATCTTACCCAGATTGTCCTGGCGGCGGTGATGTACACGCTGCTGGCGCGCTTCCTTCTGTCGTTCTTCTTTGCGCCCAACAGCGATCTCGTGATCTGGCGCGCCTTCGATACCATCGCTCGCCCGTTCATGATCGCGGCGCGCTTCGTGACGCCGCGCATGGTGCCTGACAGGCTCGTCACGCTCTTTGCTTTCGTGTGGGTCCTGTTTATCCGCCTTGGCCTGTTCGTCGCCTTCTCGGCGGCCGGCATGCGCCCCGAAATCACCGGTTGAGGCTCATGACGATGCACCAGGACGATCAACAACGCGCCGAAATCCTACGCCGCGACGGCTCGCTCATCGGCATCGCAGCGCTGTCCCTCCTCAACGGCATGCATTTCTCGCCGTTCTTCGACCCCTTCTTCATCCTCCTGAAGCCGATCGCGGTCGGCTTTTTCATCACGTCGCCCTTGCTGCTGTTTTACTTCACCTCGCTGCTGCTGTCCGCGATCACGCTCATCCTCGCCGGCGCGGTCGCCGCCATTTTCGAAAGGATTACAGGGCGCACGGAAACCGACAGCACCTCGCTCTATGTGTGGCTCGGCGCAACGTTTGCGCTGGCGCTCCCCTCGTTCCTCAACTCGGCGGGCTTGCTGTAAAGACATCGCTTCAAACAGGACAACAAGGCTTGAGAGGACGCTTGCAGCACTGTAAACTGCACAAGTCGTAATCTTGCGGACTTGCGTTGCATGCAAAGGCTCGAAGAGCTTGCCTTCATCTCCATCGCGCGCGGATGCGGGTTCGCCGCGCTCGCCATCGCCACCTTCATGGCGGCTTTCGTGACCAACGCCCCTTACATGTTCAAGGTCGGCGGCATTCTGTGCCTGCTAACCGCCTCGATCCTGATCCTCAAGGGGATAAAGGCGCCGCATCACCCGTATAAGCGCACCGAGGTCTGGATCATGATGGAGCCCGAGGACAGGCCGCCGCAGGCGCTCGCGCAAGGGCTCGTCGGCAACACGCTGCGCCGTGTGTATCTTCGCTTCGCGCTGCATTATGCTTACGGCGCCGGGATCATGCTGCTGACATCGTTCGTGATGGCGCTGCTGCGCAGCCAGTCCTAGCGAGGATGGAACACCGCGCGCCGCCTTGCCCTGACGCGCTCGGCGCGCTTCTGGCCGCTTGAGCGCTTAGTCTCTTTTTCCCTGTTCCCTCCCATCCCGGCTCCCCAGCGCCGGCCTGACAGCGACGAACTCCAATGTCCGACACAATACGGCTTTCGCCCCGGGAACTGGAAACGCTGATCGCGCAAGCGCTCACTGCATCAGGTGCGACCGAAGCCAATGCCGTATCCGTGGCGCGGGCGCTGGCGCAGGCCGAGATCGACGGCCACCACGGCCACGGCATATCCCGCATTCCGAGCTACACGCTCCATCTCAAATGCGGCAAGGTGGATGGAACAGCGACGCCGGAGGCACGCCGCCCGAGTCCTGGCCTCATCGCCGTCGATGCGAAGCACGGCTTTGCCTATCCCGCGCTCGATGTCGCCATAGCTGCGCTCGCGGCAGCCGTTCCCGAACAGGGCGCCGCCATCGCCGGCATTACCCGGTCGCATCATTTCGGCGTGGCTGGCTATCACGCCGAGCGGCTCGCCGGGCACGGCCTGATGGCGATCGTCATCGGCAACGCGCCCAAAGCCATCGCCGCCTGGGGCGGCAGGCGCGCCATGTTCGGCACCAACCCGATCGCGTTCGCCGCCCCGCGACGCAACGCGCCCCCTGTCGTCATCGACATGGCCCTCTCACGCGCGGCGCGCGGGCTCGTCATGGCCGCCGCACAGACGGGCGAGCCGATCCCGAGCGATTGGGCGCTCGATGCGCAGGGGCACCCCACTACAGATGCGAAGGCCGCTTTGGCCGGCACCATGCTGCCCATCGGCGGGGCGAAAGGGGCCGCCCTCGCCATGATGATCGACATGATCTGCGGCGCGGTGCTCAATGCCAGCTTCGGCTTCGAGGCGTCGTCCCTCTTCGACGGCGAAGGCGGCCCACCTAGCCTTGCGCAGCTGCTCATTGCCTTCGATCCCGGCGGCTTTGCCGGGGCTGAGGTTTACGCCGAGCGGATCGAGCGCCTCATCGCCGAGATCGAGAGCGAGGAGGGCGTCCGCCTGCCCGGCTCGCGGCGGCTGGCCCGCCGGGCCGAGGCGGCGCGCAGCGGCGTCGTGATCCCCGCGCGGCTGGTGGAGGCGGCAAGAGCCATCGCCGGGGAGCGCCCCTAGCCCTCGCCGGGTTCGCCCGAAGCCCGGTATTTCGCGATGAACTCCGCCGCGCTCAGGGTGCGGAAATCGGTGAGCGCGAGCCGCAACGCCTCGTGGCTCCAGTCCCACCAGGCCAGCCGCATCATGGCCGCGGCGATATCGTCGGGGAAGCGGCGCTTCAACGGCTTCGCCGGTATCCCCGTAACGATCGTGTATGCCTCGACGGGCTTGGTGACGACGGCGCCGGCGCCTACCACCGCCCCCGTGCCGATGCGAATGCCGGGCAGGATCACCGCGCCGTGGCCGATCCACACGTCATGGCCGATCTCGACCCCATGGCTCGCGCGCCAGGCGAAAAACGCCTCGTCCCGGCCCGCATCGGGCCAATACAGCTCCGAGCGATAGGTGAAATGCGACTGGCTGGCCCGCTCCATGGGATGGTTGCCGGGATTGATGCGCACATGCGAGGCGATGGAACAGAACTTGCCGATCCTGGCGCCTGCCACCTCGCAATCATTCATGATGTAGGAATAATCGTCCATGGCAGTGGAGAGCACGATCGAGCGGGCGCAGATTTCGGTATAGCGGCCCAGCGCCGTTTCCTCCACATAAGCCTGCGGATGTATGGTGGGGGCGGCACTAAGCCTCTCGGCGCAAATCGGCGCCTCGCGTTGATCGATGATCCGCATCGCCTGCCGTATTCCGTCTTTCACGCATGCTGGTTAGTCTGCGCAACCGGGTTTTGGCAAGCTGGAAATGCGGCAAGCCCCTTGTAATACAACTGTCATACAAGCGTCATTAGCATGTCAGTGCCATGCATTATCCAAGGCATGAAGGAGCGCAGATGACGGACGCCATAGCGGTTAGGAACGTGTGGAAATCGTTCGAGCGCGGCAAGCCGGTGCTCAGCAATGTCAGCTTCACGCTCCGCCAGGGCGAGATGGTGGCGCTGATCGGCGCCTCCGGTTCCGGCAAATCCACTCTCATCCGCGCCATCGCCGGTCTCATCCCGATCGACCGCAACGACACCGATCCGCAGCGCCCCTGTTGTGAAATCGAAATCTTCGGCGAGCCTATGCAGCGCGACGGACGCATCATGAGCCGGGCGGGCGATCTGCGCCGCAGGGTGGGCGTCATCTTCCAGCAGTTCAATCTCGTGCCGCGCCTGAGCGTGCTCAGCAATGTGCTGCTCGGGCTGCTCGGGCAGATCCCGCGCTGGCGCGGCACGCTGGGCCTGTTCACGATCGAGGAAAAGCAACGCGCCATGGCCGCGCTGGAGCGGGTGGGCATCTCCGCGCAAGCCTTGCAGCGAGGCTCGCACATATCCGGGGGCCAACAACAGCGCGCCGCGATCGCGCGCACCATGGTTCAGGGCGCAGATGTGCTGCTTGCGGATGAGCCGATCGCCTCGCTCGACCCCAGCGCGGCGCGGCGCGTGATGGACATCCTCCAGGAGTTCAGCCGCAAGGATGGGATCACCGTGCTCGTCTCCTTGCACCAGGTCGAATATGCGCTGCGCTATTGTGAGCGCACGATCGCGCTTCAGCACGGCCAGGTGGTCTATGACGGCCCGAGCAAGGCGCTTACGCCGGCCTTCCTCAACGAGCTTTACGGCGCGGAGAGCGAGGAGCTGTTCCTGCCGGGCCTGGCGGACGGCCAGGCCGGGGCAGATATGTGCGCAACGGGTAGGCGCTCCGCCCCGATAGCGCTTGATGGCGTGTCGCCGCCGCGCGTCGCCTGATCCGCCGGTTGAAGTTTTCCGCCGACCGGACATGGGGCATTCGGGTCCTCATCCAACGGCTAAAGAGGGAGTTGAGACATGTTACGCAAACTGAGTATTGCGGTATCGGCCGCGCTGGTTGTCCTCGGCTTGGAAGCCGCGGCGCAGGAGAAGCCGGTCGTCAATTTCGGCATCATCTCGACCGAGACCACGCAGAACCTGCGGCAGCAATGGGACCCTCTCCTGCGCGCCATGTCGGAGCAGACCGGCCTCGAGATAAAGCCGTTTTTCGCCTCCGACTATGCCGGCATCATCGAGGCGCAACGCTTCAAGAAGGTTGACGTTGCCTGGTACGGACACAAGGCGGCCATGGAGGCGGTTGATCGCGCCGGCGGCGAGGTGTTCGTGCAGACCGTGAATGTCGATGGCCGCGAGGGATATTACGCCAATGTGGTGGTGCACAAGGACAGCCCGTTCAATACGCTCGAAGACGTGCTGAAATGCGACAAGAGCCTGAATTTCGGCCTCGGCGATCCCAACTCCACATCGGGCTTCCTCGTGCCGATGGCCTATATCTTCGCGCCGCGCCGCATCGACCCGAAAGAGTGCTTCAAGACCGTGCGCAGCGCCAATCACGAGGCGAACCTGCTTGCCGTCGCCAACAAGCAGGCGGATGTCGCCGTCAACAACAATGACAGTCTTGCGCGCCTGAAGACCACGCACCCGAATGCCTATGACAAGATCAAGGTCATCTGGACATCAACCCTGCTGCCTTCCGACGCGATGGTGTGGCGCAAAGATCTGGATGAAGACATAAAAAGACGGCTGATGATGTTCTTCATGAGCTTCGGCAGGCTTGGAACCGTGGAGGAGGTCAGGCGAGCACGCCAGCTGCTTGCGTCCATGACTTGGGGCCCGTTCCGTCCCTCGGGCAACTCGCATCTCTATCTCGTCCGCAGGCTTGAGATCACGAAAGACATCCTGAGGGTCACAGGCGACGACAAAATCCCCGAACCGGAGAAGAAAGCCCGCCTCGAGGCGCTCCAGTCGCAACTCGACGCTTTGAACACGCTGGCCGAGGAGATCCCGCACCGGTGAGCGCGCGAGATGCCACTTGCCGCTTGGCCTGCGCCGTGCAACAAAACGTCGCTGCTTCTCCTGGACATGACTGAGGGATGATGAATAATCCTATCGCCAGCGGATCGCCACATGAAGCGGTAACTGCAGAAATCCCTCGCCAGCCCTTATGGGTGCGCCTGCGTTTGTGGTTGATCTGGGCCGCGATCATTGCCGTGCTGGCGTGGAGCTGGGCTCCGGCGGAGATGTACCGCGTCGTCGGCCTCATCACCGATTACCAGAACATGGCGACCTTCCTCGAGGGCTTCGCCAATCCCAGCTTCCGTTATTGGGAGACCTATCTCGACGAGATGATCGTCACCGTGCAGATCGCGGTCTGGGGCACGGCGCTGGCGGTGATCTTCGGCATTCCGTTCGCGATCCTCTCCTCCTCAAACATCGTGCCCATGTGGGTGGTGCAGCCGGTGCGCCGCCTGATGGATGCGAGCCGCTCCATCAACGAGATCGTGTTCGCGCTCATGTTCGTCGTCGCCGTGGGGCTCGGGCCCGTCGCCGGCGTGCTGGCGCTTGCCGTGCACAATCTTGGCATAATCTCGAAACTGTTCTCCGAAGCCGTCGAGGCGATCGATCCGCGCCCGGTGGAGGGCATCCGCGCCACCGGCGCCTCGCGCCTGCAGGAGGTGATCTTCGGCGTCATTCCGCAGGTCATCCCCTTATGGTCGTCCTACACGCTCTACCGGTTCGAGACGAATGTGCGCTCGGCCACGGTGCTCGGCATCATCGGGGCCGGCGGCATCGGCCATTCGCTTTACGAGAACATCCGCGGCTTCAACTATTCGGAAACGGCCGCCATCGTCATCATCATCGTTGCCTCGGTCATCGTCATCGACATCATCTCGGCGCAACTTCGAAGGATGCTGGTGTGATGGTGTTCGAGCGCTATGCCATCTATTGGGCACCGCGCGACGGCGATGCGCTGGCGGAGTTCGAAAAGCTCTGGTTCGCACCCGCCGACGATCCGGTTGCCACAATGAATGCCGCGCCTTTCGGCCTTGAGGCATCGCTCTGGCGCAAGGCCACGGCCTCCCCCCGCCGCTACCGGCTGCATGCCACCATGAAAGCGCCGTTCCGGCCTGCCGGCGGCACCGGCGAAGACGATCTGCGGCAGGCCCTCGCCCGGTTCTGCGCGGTGCGACGCCGCCCGCGTGCCGGCCCGCTCAAGCTTGCATCCTTCCCGCGTTATCTCGCGCTGGTGCCCGATGGGCGAACCTCGGAGATCGACTGGCTCGCCGCCGAATGCGTGACCGCGTTCGATGCCTTCCGCGCGCCGCTGAATGAGGAAGACCGCGCCCGCCGCCCGCAGGATCTGCCGCCCCGGTTGCGCCGACACTTTGAAAGCTTCGGCTATCCGCTGATCTTCGATGCGTTCGAATTTCACATCACGCTGGCCGGCCCGCTCGAGCCCGATGACCTGCGCGCAGTCCGGGAGGCGCTTGCTCCGAATTGCGAGACATTGGGCGGGGAGCCCTTCCGCCTGGACAACCTCTGCCTATTCGGCGACCCCGGCGGCGGCGCGCCGTTTCGCCTCATCGAGCGGTTCGCGCTGCGCCGGTGATGCGCCGGCGATCCTCTCCAGCAGCGCGATGAAGGTGGAGATGCCCTCTTCGAGAGTGTCAGAATTGTCGAGCTCGTGGACCCACTCCGCTGCGGGCAGGGGGATCGCAGCAGCGCGCCGCAGGCGTTCCTCGATCGCCGCATCCCCATCGCGGCCGCGCCCCCGCAGACGCGCGGCCAGGACGTCGGCGCGGGCGGTGACATGAATCAGGGCCATGCGCGGCCAGGCCAGGCGCGCCTCCATAATAACGCGGCGTGAAATGTTGACGACCACCGCGCGGCCTTCGCCAAGCGCCGTCCTGACGCCCGCCGGAACGGCATAAGCGACGCCGTGCGCGCGCCAGGCGAGGAAGAACGCGCCATCCGCCTTCAGCCGCTCGAATGCGGCGGGATCAAGCACGATGTGCGGCTCGTCGGGGGTTTGGGCGCGCGTGATGAAACGCTGCGGGAAGTGAAAGCGCGGGTTATTGCCCAAACGGTCTCGCGCCGCATTGATGAGCGTGTCCTTGCCCGCGCCCGATGGCCCGGCGACGCAAATGAGCACCCCATTGTGATCCGTGCGCGCCGACTGAGAACTGGCGGCCATGGCTCTTCGCCCTAGCGGCCGGTGATGAACACATGCAGGCGGCGCGGGCCGTGCGCGCCGAGAATGATGGTCTGCTCGATGTCGGCGGTGCGCGAGGGGCCGCTGATGAGGTTGACGGTTCGAGGCATCTTTCCCCGACCGTGGATCTGGCGCAGCTTGCCCCACGCATCCTCGTATGAGCCAACAATATCCTCGCTCGAAATGACAACCATGTGAATGTCGGGCAGGAAGTTGAGCGTGGAGGGGTTGTCCGCGCCGGAGGCGAGAAACAGCGTGCCGGTTTCCGCTGCTGCGGCGATGGCCCGGCTGAGCGAGACCTGATCGCTCGCCGCAGCCGCGCCGTATGCAAACTCGAACGGGGCGATGTCCCAGGGCAGGGCGGCGAGGTCCGGATCCGCCCCCTTGCGGATTTGCAGCGGCATGTTGAGGCGGCGCAGCATGGCGGCGATGGCCTCTGGCAGTTCGGCTTTCGTCTTGACGCGCTCCACCTGTGCGCCCTGCGCCTCCAGCGTGCTGATGAAGCGCTTGATGAGGTCGCGCCGCTCTTCCTGCGCGCGAGCCGGGATGATGCCGGCGGGGGCGCGGTCGATGCGGGTGCGCACCATGCCACGCCGGCCCGCCTCGTCACCGCGCACACCGAGCTTTGCCCGGATCGCCTGCAGGATGCTGTCGCGATTGTCGCTCACGCCCGTTCGCCCCTAGCTGACCGGCGGGATCATCGCCGCGCGCGCCTTGTCCTCGCGGCGAACGGCTTCCTCCTGCCAGAGCGATTGAAAGGTGCGCCCTTGCGGCGCGGGGAAATCGCGATGTTTCATCCAGCCCCCGGCGAAGGGGAGGCTGCGCAAACGGCCCCGCCCGCCGCCCAACAGCATCAGAAGGCGGGGGGGAATGCGCATCACCCTGTGATAGAGTTCCGGCCGCCGGGCGATGAAAGCCCACAGGCGAATAAGCGCGCGGTGATGCCACGGACTGCCGCCGGTTGCGAATTCGCGTTCGCGCCAGTGCCGCATCATCTTGGTGAGCGGGATTTCCATCGGGCAGACGCTTTCGCAGCGCCCGCAGAAGGTGGAAGCGTTCGGCAGGTGCCCGGCCTCGTGCACGCCGATGAGCTGGGGGGTGAGCACCGCGCCCATCGGCCCGGGATAGACCCAGCCATAGGCATGGCCGCCGACCGCGTTGTAGACCGGGCAATGGTTCATGCACGCCCCGCAGCGGATGCAGCGCAGCATGTCGTGAAACTCCGAGCCGAGCATTTCGGTGCGGCCGTTGTCGAGCAGCACCACATGATATGCAAGGGGGCCGTCCGGGTCGCCCTCGCGGCGCGGCCCCGTCGAGAAGGTGGTGTAATTCGACATTTCCTGCCCCGTGGCCGAGCGGGCGAGCACGCGCAGGATCGCGCTCGCATCCTCGAGCGTCGGCACCACTTTCTCGATCGAGGCGATGACGATATGCACGCGCGGCAGCAATTGCGTGAGGTCGCCGTTGCCCTCGTTGGTGACGATCACCGAAGAGCCGGTCTCCGCGATGAGGAAATTCGCGCCCGTGATGCCCACATCGGCCGCAACGAACTTCTGGCGCAGCACTGCGCGCGCTTCCGCCACCAGTTCGGCGGCCTCGTCGATGCGGCGCTCGTCGGGCAGATGGGTGTGTACGCGCCTGAAATCGGCCTCGATCTGCTCGCGGGTGAGATGGATGGCCGGCGCGATGATGTGGCTCGGCGGCTCGTGGCGAAGCTGGATGATATATTCGCCCAGGTCGGTCTCGACCGCCTCCATCCCCGCCTCTTCCAGCGCGGTGTTGAGAGCGATTTCCTCCGCCACCATGGACTTGCCTTTGGTGACCAGCTTTGCGCCCGCCTCGCGGCACAGGCGAACGATGATTTCGCGCGCATCCGCGGCGGTCGGCGCCCAGTGCACATGGCCGCCGCTTTCGATCACCTTGCGCTCGTATTCCTCGAGATAAACGTCGAGATGGGCAAGCGTGTGGTTCTTGATGTCCCGCGCCTGCGCCTTCAGCGCGTCGAATTCGGGCAGGGCCTCGCGCGCCTTGGCCCGTTTGACGACGAAGCCGCGCCGCACATTGCCGAGCGCCTTTTGGAGCTGCGCATCCCGAAGCGCCTGCGCGGCATTTTGCTTGAAAGCCTGGGAGGTGGGTTGCATGGGCGTGCCTTATCTATGCCAGAAGCGGTATTCGGGTTTTACGTCTTTCATGTCCTCATAGAGCCATACCATCCGGTCGCAGAACCACATTTTTGCAAACCAACCGGCGATGCCGCCCGCAAGGGTCATGGCGAGGTTATTCAGGAGCGCGCCGGCCACGCCCGCCAGAACCCCGATGGCTGCGACCGCGCTCAGGATATTCGCCGCCTTGGCGTGATGGGAGGGGATCGGCACGTTTGCGCGGTTCAGCCAGACGCGCTCGCCGAACGTCGCCTTGGCTGCCCAGTAATCGATGCTGCGCGGTGCGGGGAACAGGCGCGGGTTCAGCCATGTCCACACGAGCACGAGGGCAATGGGACCAAGCGCCCACCATCCGAGCCAGACATGGCTCCACAAGGCAAGCAGCAAGAGCGGCCCGGTTGCGACGCGCGTCCAGACGCTCCAGGGGCTTGCATGGCGCGCCCAAGTTTCATCGTCCATGCGAAAGAGAGCGGCGATGGCCTGGCCGTAGTTCATGCCCGTCCGCCCTTCGGCGCGCACAGAGGCGGCTCCGCCGTTTCCATGGCGAGGATTTCAGCGATGTGGCGCGCATACACGGGCTTGCCGTCCCGGCTCAGCTTGCCGGCGATGTTCATAAGGCAGCCGAGATCGTTGCCAAGCAGCAGCGGCGCGCCGGTTTCGCCAACCTTGGCAGCCTTTTGCGAGACCATGGCGTTGGAAATGTCGGGATACTTCACTGAAAAGGTGCCGCCGAACCCGCAGCACACGTCGCTGTCCTCCAGCTCCTTGATTTCCAGCCCTTTGACGGAATACAGCAGCTTGCGGGGCTGTTGCTTCAGGCCGATTTCACGCAGCGAGGAGCAGCTGTCGTGATAAGTGACGGTGCCGAAATACTGCGCATCGACCCCGGTCATGTTCATCACGTCGGTGAGAAACGAGATCAGCTCGTACACTTTCCCCGCCAGCGCGGTTGCGCGCGCTGCCATCTCAGCGTCGCCGGCGAAAAGGGCTTGGTAATGCTTGCGCAGCATGCCCGCGCAGGAGCCCGAAGGGACAACCGTGTAATCATACGGCTCGAACGCCTCGATGACGTTGCGGGCGATGGCGCGAGCGTCAGCTTTGTCGCCGGAGTTATAGGCGGGTTGCCCGCAGCAGGTCTGCGCGCGCGGCACGCTCACCTCGCATCCGGCCTGCTCGAGCAGCTTTACAGCGGCAAAGCCGACACTCGGGCGCATGAGGTCCACAAGACAGGTGACGAACAGCGCCACGCGGGGGCGGGACCGGCGGATGGGATCACCAGTTGCAGGCATGAGCTATGGTTCTCCGCGAAAAAAAGCCGGAGATCGCGACTTTAGCACGATCCCGGCTTATTTTGCCACGAAAGCGTGCGCAGATCCTACTGCTGCGGCGAGAACTTCTTCAGATACTCGATGACATCGGCGCGCTCTTCAGGTTTTTTCAGGCCGACGAACGC
>Ga0129299_1000776_pt1 | contig 21048 bp, 12 predicted proteins | sample ConPoolayeCmetaG_FD_94477 | JGI IMG/M metagenome (GOLD analysis project Ga0129299, IMG submission 94477) | Hot spring microbial mat communities from California, USA to study Microbial Dark Matter (Phase II) - Cone Pool mat layer C metaG ...
GATATCAGTTGTCGCCTTGGTATATCTGCTGGCTGCGGGTTTCGTCAATGCCGAGACGGTAATCTGTAGCAATCCATGGGGACAAGCGCATCAATTCAATATCGCCGCCCAGTCGGCAGGTGGAATTGATATAATATTCAGCCTTCACAGTTACACTCTGGAGGAAATGACGGTCGGCAATTCGCTCATGTACGTAGCCGGAGTTCCCGGGGTGTTTCTGCCGGGTGACCCGGGGACGCCGAATCTCGCCCGAAGCGCCCGTTATGTGGCCATCCCGCAAGGCTCCGAAGTCAGGGCGACCATCGTCTCCAGCCGGGTGGACAGCCGATCCGGAATCGAAATCGCACCGTCGCCGGAACTGCCGCTCGAATCCGACGATTCGCCGTTGACCTATGTTAAAGACATGGCGATTTACGGCAAAGACGCCTTCTATCCCGAATCTCCGGTGTTGATATCCTCTCCCCGTAAAATCAGGGGCGTCGATGTCGTCATCGTCAGCATCTGCCCGTTTCAATATAATCCCGTCACCGGGGAGCTGCTGATCTACCGCGACCTGCGGTTAAGGCTCGATTTTATCGGCGGCAACGGGCATTTCGGCGATGATAGATTGCGCAGCCGCTTCTGGGAACCGATATTACAAGAACATCTGATAAATTACTCCTCGCTCGAACCGATCGATTTCTATTCGCCGGAGCGCACGACCCTGATCAACGATTACGAATACATTATTATTGTGCCCAACGACGCCGTTTTCGAGGCTTGGGGCGACACGATCAAGAGCTGGCGGCGGAAACAGGGGATTCCGACCGAGGTTTTCACCCTAAGCGAGGTTGGCGGCTCGGACAGCGCCTCGATAAAAAACTTTCTGCAAAACGCCTACAACACCTGGAATCCTGCGCCGGCGGCTTTTCTTATCCTATCGGATTACCCGTCGAGCGGCCTCGTCTATGGCATCACCTCGGCTCATGTAACCCATCCGGACGGCCAGATGATAGCCGACAACTGGTATGCCGATTTCGATGGTGACACTCTGCCGGAACTTCACCACGCCCGCATCTGCGCTCAGAACAATGCCCAGTTGAGCACGATAATCAACAAGTTCTTGTCCTACGAACGCAATCCCTACACTGATGCCGGATTTTATAACCAACCTCTTGTCTGCGCCGCCTGGCAGACCGATCGTTGGTTTCAGCTTTGCGGCGAAGTCATCCGCGGATTTTTAATAAATGGCTTGGGTAAATCGCCCAATCGGCAGTACCAGATATATTCCGGAACGCCGGTTGTCGGCGGAGTTTGGTCAACCGCCACCAACACCAGAACCGTGGTTCAGTATTGGTATGCAAGAGGGTGGCTGAGCGACACGTTAAACCAGAACAATGCCGCCTGGTGGAGCAACGGCACCAATACGGCCATCACCAACGGCATCAATTCCGGAGCCTTCCTCGTTCAACACCGCGATCACGGCTCAATCGATGGCTGGGGCGAACCGAGCTACGACACGTTGGATCTGAACAATCTGACCAATACGATGTATCCATTCGTATATTCCACCAATTGTCAAACGGGGTGGTATGATTATTCGGCCAGGTGTTTCACCGAAAAATTCTTGCGCATCAGCAACGGCGCCCTCGGGGTAAACTCGCCCACGCGCAACAGCTATTCATTCGTAAACGACGTTTATATCTGGGGCACCTATGACTGCCTCTGGCCGCAATTCGACAACGGTTACCCGCTGATAGATATGGTCGGCTATCCCAACCTCAGGCCGTGCCTGGCCATGACCTCCGGGAAATATTACCTAAACGTCCACAATTGGCCGTCCAATCCCAACCGTAAGGCAGTCACCTACAACCTGTATCATCATCACGGCGATGCTTTCAGCATCATCTATTCGCGCACCCCTCTTACCATGTCCGTGACCCATCCGTCATATATTGTCGCCGGCCAGACCGCCGTTTCCGTCACCGCTCCCGACAGCGCCATTGTGGCTCTGACGGTAAACGATGTAATAATCGGGGTCGCCGAAGCCACCGGCAGTCCGGCGAACATAGCGATCGCGCCTCAGGTGGCCGGTTCGAACGTGCTGATAACGGTTACCAAAGCGAATTACCGACGCTACACGGCAACCATTCCGGTCGTCGCCCCGCAGTTAACCCAAGTTTACAGCCGCTCTGCCGGGATGAGTGCCGATTACACTTCGATCAGCGCCTACCGCGACACGGCGATATGCTTTTTCGACTACTACGGCTCGCGGATTTATGTGATTTATGCAATCAGCTACAACGGCGGAAACTTCTGGTTATGGGGAACACCGGCGGACACGTCCGTCATGTCGGAAAGTCCCGATGTCACCACCCGCGGCGGCGCCGGAATCGGGGTGGTCTATCGTTACTATTCAAGTCCAAGACAACTCAGGTATAACTGGCGGAACTATCCGTCGGGAGCCTGGAGTCCCTATCAGGAAGTGGCCGACTATCAGCCTTACTACAACAAACCGGCAATAGAATACCTCACTCAAGGAAACTATGGCGTGGTCTATTTGAGCTGGACTGCCCCGGTTGTGCGCGGGGCTTATTACGATCACCTCAACATGGGCGGAATATGCAGCTATCTGCCGGGGGATATAAACGGCGACGGTGTTCGTCTGGGCGGGGATGTCACCTATGGCGTCCGTTATTTCAAAGGTATGGGCGCGCAGCCGCCGGATAGCTGCTACATGGACTCCACCAACAGCTACATTTATGTCGCCGGCGACGTCAACGGCAATTGCGAATTCCGAGGTTCTGATATCACCCGGCTGGTGCAATATTTTAAGGGGATGGCTTCGTTGAGCTACTGTCATTTCTTCCCGCCGCCGTTGCTCAGGGAAAGCCGTTCCACCGAAATGGAGCGTGAAGAATAATCATGATCCCGACAAGCGGGATCGGGGCGGCCTTTGGGCCGCCCGTTTTTTTATAATGCTTTGCACCGTTCGCTGATATTCGCGATAGGTGTCGATCGGCCAGTATTGCTTTGACCGGCCGGCCGTTTCCGGCCATGAATACTGATCATCAAGCCCTATCATCCCGAAAAAGATATCGTGGATTAGGATATGAGGGGCAGGTGCAAGAGGCGGGTGGTCAAATCGGCGGGAAAAGGCAGGGGATACTGGCTTGCCTAATTTATCTTCAGCTCTATTTCAATCCCCGTGTTTCTGATCGAATACAGAAGCGGCAGCCAGTTGTCTTTTTCGAAATCCTCCGGAGAATAGGCGACCGGTTCAAGCCGCTCGTCGATCCGCGAGGCCAGTCGACTCAAAGTCCTTTTGGTTTCGAAATCGGTCCGCTGCAACCCCTCGATGATAAGCGCCAAATCTATATCGGCCGATTCCGTGGAATCGCCCCGCACCCGCGAGCCGTAGAGAATCGCCCGTTTGACCGGGAATCCCTCTTTTAACAACAGTTGCACGTATTCGAGGACTATCCGTTTAATTTCCTGATCAACCATTGAAATACTCCCTCCATCTCCTCGAGGGTGCGTCGGGTGAACTCCGGTGTGCAATGATCGTAGAATTCGAACAGGTAATCTGGATAACGCGTTTGTATATGAAATCCGGCGTATCCCGCCAGTTTCTCGACCAGATCGGCCGGCAGCTCGCCCCGCATCTGTCTGGCCAGAAGCGTGAGCGAGTGCGTCTGCGGCGCATGCCGTCTGGTCCGCCTGACGTATAACGCTTTGAGCGCCTTTTCGAGCGCCATGTGGGCCAGAAACAAAGCGTAGGGATAACGCCCGACACTATAGACATCGTGGGCCGATTCCATGTCGTACTTGGCGCCGTCAAGCCAGTAACTGACAGCTTTGGCCACGTCGAAATCGCGGCGTTTCATCGCTTGAATATATCAAGGATTATTGCGCCGGTCAACGGTAAGCGCCGCCTCCGACGGGACAATCAATTCGCTTGACTTCTGGTTATCCACCGATACTATCATTCTGCAATCGACCGTAAAGAGATCGTCTATTTCGGCCGGGGTGGAATCGCTTATGACAATCCCATCTCCATTGCGCGCTGACCTTGAAATCTCACCGCAGGATACCGCCGAGGGAAAAGTATATGTTATCAGAAACCCGGAAAACGGAAAATATTACCGTTTTCGGGAAAAGGAGTTTTTTCTTGCCGGTCAGTTCGATGGCCGCCGCGATATCCGTGAGATCGCCGGAAAATTCAAAGAACGGTTCGGTGCCGAGCCGCCGTTGCAGTCGATCGAACAGTTCGCCGACCAGTTATCGGCCAAAGGCTTGCTGCAGGAAAAATCGGCGCAGCGCAAAACCGAACGATCGGAATCCAAACGGCCGCTGCTTTTCCGACTTCTGTTCATCAAAATCAAAGCCTTGAACCCTGAAAAATTCATCGCCGGAACCTACCGTTTCATTAGGCCGCTTTATTCCCCTAAGGCGTATATCGTCTATATCATGATGATCCTGATCGCCGCCATGTTGACCATCTCCAACTACGAAGAACTGATATTCCAAGGCAAGAAAATCCTCGGACCGCAGGCCGTTTTGCTGATTTATCTGATAACGATTGTCGTCACCCTCATTCACGAACTATCGCATTCCTACGCCTGCCACAAATACGGCGGCAAAGTGAACGATATGGGATTGCTTCTGTTGTATTTTTTGCCCTGTTTCTACACCGACGTCTCCAGTTCCTACATGTTTGCCGATCGCAAGAAAAGGCTGGGCGTGACGCTGGCCGGAATCATCAGCCAGATAATCGTCTGGGCGATAGCAGTGATCGTCTGGCGGATCACCGAAATCGGCACGTTGGTGAACAAGGTCGCTTTCCTGATAATCGCCCTGTCGTTCGTCGGGATATCATTCAACCTTAACCCTCTTTTGCGTCTCGACGGCTACTATGTTTTGGTCGACCTCTGGGACATTCCGAACCTGAGGCGGAAGGCCTTTACCTATATCAGACAAAAAATCATCGGGCTGGGCGAAAACGAAATTCCGTTTGAACTGCCTTTACGGCAGCGTCGAAGACTGATTATCTATGGTCTGGCGGCGATGATTTATTCGGTTTCGTTTTTCGGTTATATTTTTTATCATCTTGGACAGTATGCGTACCGATACGCCGGCGGTCCGGCGGTGGCGCTGCTGATTTTATTGTTGCTTTATTTGGCGTATGATGGCATGAAAAAAGGGATGATATTGAAAGCGCTTTACAATCAACGGGGCGCCATACTGCGCCCGAGACGATTGCTTGTTTTGGGAATCATCCTGGCCGCGGCGATCCTGAGCCTTATATTCATAAAAGTCGAATTCCGCATCACCGCCAACTGCCTGATTCTTCCCCGCGAACAGGCCAGCCTCAAAATGACATCTCCCGGTTCGGCCGAGATGTTGATCCAAAAGGCAAACGACGAGACGGTATTGAAACAGTATCAGCTCGTTTCGCAGGAGTTCTCCGTGCTTTCAATCACGCCGTTGCTGAAAGTCGGTGATTCGGTTAAAGCAGGCGACCTGATTGCCAGCATCAAATCGAATATCTACGAGGCCGAGCGACAAGAGCGATTCGCCAATCTCGAGCGGGCCAAAAGGCAACTGGAGCTTCTGGAAAAAGGACCTCAGATCGAGGAAATCCGTCAGACCGAAGATATTCTACGGCAGAAGCGATTCAAGGCGGAAAAAGCCCTCATCGATCTGAACCGCGCCGAAAGTCTGTTCGCCAAAGGGATGATTCCCAGAGATGAGCTGGAGGAGAAACGGACATCGAGTCAGGTGCTGAAAGCGGAATTGGACTTTTACCAAAATCAATTGACGTTGTTGAAACGCGGAGCGCGGCCGGAGGAATTGGAGATGGCCCGGGCGCAGGTGGATCAGCTTGCCGCCAGAATCAGCCATCTTGAAAGCCAGATCGAACAGACGTCGGTCCAGGCGCCGATCGCCGGCGTGGTAACCCAAATCTCCGAAAGCACGACGGTGATAACGATCGCCAGAACCGACACCATGCGGCTGCGGATTTTCGTGCCGGAAAAGGAGATCGCCGCGGTTACTCCGGGCTGCGCGGTCAGGGCGAGGATGCATTCGTTCCCGGGCAAAACCTACGGCGGCGAGGTCTTCAAGGTGGACCCTTTGGTGATCGAAGATGACAGAGAACGACAGGTCGTCATCGTCAGCGCCGGTATCGCCAACGACAACGGAGAGCTTAAGCCGGGCATGACCGGCATAGCCAAGATCGAGTGCGGCAAGCGCCGGCTCGGCGGAATCCTTTTCTGGAACATTTTGCGCCAGATCAGGCTTGAGTTTTGGTCGTGGTGGTGACGCAAATATGCCCACGCGCAAAACCGACCGGATTCCAGGCGACAGTATCGTTTATAAGCGCTGTCGGCCGGCCGACCTTATGCCTGCAATCAGGCTCGTGTTGCACACTCTCAACCATCTACGATGCGCCACCGGCAAGAAACCGATTCGGCCCAGATTGAAAAAAGTCCCACCGATCTGGCGGCATCTTTACCGGCAAGATCGCCGAGGCTTCTGGGGCGCTTGGCATAACGGCCATCTGGTCGGTCTTGCGGCAGCTATCCAGCGGGAAAAACAATGGTATCTTGCCTATCTTTTCGTGCATCCGAAATATCAGGATCGGAAAATCGGCAGACTGTTGTTGGAAAAAGTCTGGTGCGACGGGCCGGAATTCAGCCATTCGCTGACGACATTCACATTCAACATGCGGGCGGTCGGCCTCTACAGCCAACTCGGGATGGTTCCGATCTGCGGCCTGCCCTTGATGTCCGCCGGCCGCTCGAGGCTGCGGTTAAACGGCAAACCGGCTCTGGCCGCGGAAAGGTCGATAGATCGTTATGACCTGACATGGATTACCGCTCTGGAAAAAAGGGTGCGCGGCTACCGGAGGCCGCAGGAGTGGGGTTTTTGGAAAAACCGGAAGGATGTCACTATCAACATCTTCCGTGCCGGCCGCAAAAGGGTGGGGTATAGTCTGGTTTCCGACGACGGCCTTATCGGCCCGGCGGGCGCCGTAAGCGATAAATACCTCGTGCAGGTGATAGACTCGACAATCAAGACCTGTCCGCCTAAAAAGGGAAAGGAATTTTACCTATGGTGCCCGACAATCAACATGAGGCTTTACCGTTATCTGATTGAAACAGGGTTCAGATGTCGGGAGATGGAGCTTTTCATGTCGGACAAGGACTACGCCGATTTCAAGCGATACGTTCCGGCGATGCCGGCCGTTTTTTGATTTCCCCGACCGTTTTCTCGTGTGCCAATCCCGGTGATATTCGAACTATTCGACCGGTCTGGAGGTTTTTGCAAAATGCAGGCCAATCGGTTGGGCACGGTTTGCCGGCGATGTTCAATTCGTCACCCGGCGATCGCGCACTTAGAGCTGCGTGGTTCCGATTTCGGGAGATCCGCATATGTTTCGATTCAAGATATTCACCGCCGCGTCAGCCGGCTGCCAAGGAATTAATACATCGCCCGTCATCTTATCACCGACAAGACAAAAAATTGCTGAGCCTGATTTTAGGCCGGCCATATCGGCTCCAACCCACCGTCGCCCCATAACCATAAAATCGATTGCCTGCTGCATTTTTCGAAACTATACTTGTATCGATTACCGGAAATGGCGGCGCAATATCGATCAAGCGGTTATTGCGATTGCATATAAACAATATGTTCCCGAAAACTGTTCGGCTGTTCTCAGTCCGGCATAAGGAGTAAGAAATGACAGCGGAAATGGCATCGCAGAAAAAGAAATCGCTCGAAGGAGCTCTGACTCAGATCGAACGCCAGTTCGGCAAGGGTTCGATCATGCGTCTTGGCGATACGACCACGGGCGTGAAGATTCCCACGATTTCCACCGGTTCGCTCGGTCTCGATATCGCTCTCGGCATTGGCGGCTTGCCCCGGGGCCGGGTCGTCGAAATATTCGGGCCGGAGTCATCGGGCAAAACCACCTTAGCGCTTCACGCAATCGCCGAGGCCCAGAAAGCCGGCGGAATCGCCGCTTTTATCGATGCTGAACACGCCCTCGATGCCGTTTACGCCCGCGCTCTGGGCGTCGATATAGACAATCTTCTGATAAGTCAACCTGACACCGGCGAGCAGGCGCTCGAGATCACCGAAACACTGGTCAGATCGGGTGCGATCGACATCATCGTGATCGATTCGGTGGCGGCGCTGGTGCCGCGCGCCGAAATCGAAGGCGAGATGGGGGACGCCCATATGGGATTGCAGGCACGCCTGATGTCGCAGGCATTGCGCAAGCTGGCCGGCACGATAGCAAAATCGCATACCTGCGTGGTGTTCATTAACCAGATAAGAATGAAAATCGGGGTGATGTTCGGCAATCCCGAAACGACCACCGGCGGCACCGCCCTGAAATTCTACGCCAGCGTCCGCATCGATATCCGCAAGATCGCCACCATAAAAGACGGAGACACCGTAACCGGCTCGCGCACCCGCGTGAAAGTGGTCAAGAACAAGGTGGCGCCGCCGTTCAAAGAAGCCGAATTCGACATAATATACGGCAAAGGGATTTCCCGCTCCGGAGAGCTGATCGATCTTGGCGTCAACGCCGGCATACTCGAAAAAACCGGAACCTGGTTCTCTTACGCCGATAATCGCCTCGGGCAGGGGCGCGACAACTCACGGGCTTATCTCGAGGAAAATGCAGCCTTGGCCAAAGAGATAGACTCCAGCATCCGCAAGCATTTCGGTCTCGATGGCGCCGCCGGTCCGGAGAAGCCCAAACCCGAAACCGGAGAGGGGAAAAAGAGATAACATATCGCCCGCCGGAGCACGTTGGAGTTCGTCGACGGCTTGCGAAACGACGATGAAACGCGGTCATTTACGGCTTGACCCGCTACCCCAAAATCGATATTTGATTTGAAGCGACTTATATTTTCGTTAATTACAATTTTGTATGGGCTTGTCGCCGGATTCCCAAGAGACCGGTTGTTTTAATCTCTACCTGAAAACCACTTCCACTTCGTCTTTTTCCCGGCCGGTCAGAATAACCAAAATCGTTCCGTCGGCGGCCGATTTTTTTTCCAATTCGCTCCCTTGGCCATCGGTGATTTCAACCGGCTTTTTACCATCTGGACCGAACAGTTTCAACGTAGTTCCCGGCGGGTAATCGGCGTCCCCGAAATTCACCCGGCAGATGCCGCTTTCACCGTCCCAGTCAACCGTAAAACGAACCCGGCTCCGCTGGTTCCAGAAAACGGCCACGTCTTTCGCCCGGGCAATCCAGACTTTTCCGTCGGCCGCGGTCTTGCGGATGAAATTCAGAAGCGGCGCAAGAGTCTGATAGGAAAATCCCTCAAATGCCGCATGGCCGATTTGAACCATCAAACCGCCTTCCGGCAAAATCGTATTCTGGAAATACTGGTCCAAAAAAGACTCGTAAAGATAGGCCTTTTGTTCGATCGCCTTGGGCGCTTTCTCCATCGAGCGGATCAAGTCACCGTAGAAAGCCCAGTCGTCGAGATAAACCGGCGACAGCTCAAGCAGATTCGTCGAAATGATTCTCCCCTTTTCATCGAAAATCGGAATATTATAAGGGAAAATACTGCCTTCGTAATATTCGCGATGATTCGCCGGCAGGCTGCTGTCGTAAAGATATCCTCTTTGAGCAAGTATCAACAATCCGTCAAATGACCGCCGGAACCGCGGGAAACGAAAACCGACCGGTCTTTGACCGAGCATCCATTCCATAATCGTGATATCTTCGCGCAGCCTCTGGTAACGAGGTTCGCCATAATCGGCCGTGCCCGCTCCGGACGAGGCCAATTCGACAAACTCGTTATTCATGTAATCCTTGAATCTGTCCGGATCAACGACTCCTTCAAGAAACACCGTAAGAACGCCGCCGGCCTGGATTATGGAATCGATCGTAGCGGCAAACCCCGGTTCGGATCCATCTGCCCCGAGCGTTACGACCAGCCCGGCCTGCTTGCCATAAGGCCATGGACTTATACCGACGATCGGAGCATCCGGCGACCCGGTCGCCAGATTCAAGACCCGCTTGAAAAACGCCTTGATTTCCCCCGGATTGGATAGTCCTCCGTCGATGGCTGGATGAATCAGCAGCGAAAAGGAAAGGTAGATAGCCGTACCTTTGCCGAAATTATTGCGGATCGCTCCTCCAAATTTTTCCGCGCCTTGCCAATAAGCCCAGAACTTACCGTCTTTCCCGCCGTTTTGATTTTCGGGCACCAATATCCATCCTGCATCGGGGATACTGAATGCGGCCCGATCGGACGACCAACCGCTTCCGAGAAAGGATCCGGTATCCAGCTGGAAAACGTAACCGCTGAGTTCAACCTCCCTGAAAGAGGTTCCGAACAACTTCGCCAACGGCCAGTTGTTTTCATTAAGGGTTCCCACTGCGCTGATCCTGTCGCCTCCATCCATACGGTTGCGTCCGATATTCTCGCCTGCTATAAGAATCCCTCCCTTTTCAACCCAATTCATGATATTCGTCATGGCAACTGTATCCAGATAAGTCAGCGAGAATTTCCTGTCGGCGTCATGGCTTCCATATAGAGTCGGCAAGATCATAATATCGTAATTCTGCAGCAGCCCCGGTTCATAAAGGGCTGTTCTGTTTTCCAACCGCGTCGGGCAGCCCAATGAATTGAGGGCCTCATGCGCCGCCAGAACGCCGTCGCCTATCGTTCCCGCGCCGTCGCCGTCACCCGAGGATATTATGAGGGCTGCCGGATTCCGATAAGAATGCGCCGGCTTGTTCGGCCTTTCGCTGATTTTTTTGGTGCAGACGATCAATGAGGCCGCAGCGATAAGCAAAACGGTCGGCAGTTTCAACTTGGATACGCCCATCAGTCTTTTCCCCCGATCGCCGAAAACGGCGCTATATCTTTTTCCAGATTACGGACCAAAATGGTTGAACCGGGCCGGGCGTCAAAATCGATTCTGCCGTTTCTTATGTTGTAAATGCCCTCGTCGACCGCTCCCGTAACCTCGATTATCTTCCACGGCGTCGTCAGGTTCACCGAAAGCACCGTCGAATCATTTTCCCGCCCCGCTGTTGGAATCAGGCGGATGAGGTAATCGTCGCCGAAAGACCCGAACTCGATTTTGGTCCCCTCTCTGGCTCTGATATAATCCATGATTCGGCCCAGCGATTCGATGGCATATCCCGAATTTCTGAAAAGCCTGAGATATCTTTCGAGATCGGTCGGCTTCATCGAGTAAGTATCCTTTACGCCGTGATGCCTGAACAAGGTCCATTCCCTCGCCGAATCGGCCAAGATGTGATGAAACAGCAAAATAGTCCACTGGTTCTCATTTTGCTCGATCGTCTCTTTAAAAGCCGCTGGAGTCGGTCTTGAACTGTCCATTATACAGTAGCTGTAAAGCCGAAACGGGTTGGGCGGCAGTGGCGGATTGGGCTTGTCGCCTCCTCGTCGGCCGTTGCGGAATCCGGCCTCCGCCAAGACCTCTTCAATCGAAGCATCGACGACAGAATATGGAAACGAAATCGAAACGCAAGACCTGCCGATTTCCTTCTCGATCGTTTGTTTGCTTGCACGAAGTATCGACTTCATAAGATCGCCGCTCAGTCGGCTGTCGAAAGGTTTGTGTTCTGTCCCATGACTACCGATCTCAAAACCGGCAGCGGCGATTTGGCGAATTTGCGGCCAGGAAAGCCTGTGTACCTGCAATCCGTTATCCTCGCCTGCTCTCACGGATATATCTTCGGTCCAGCCGGAGACGATAAAAAAGGTTGCCCCCAACCGATACTTTATCAGCAAGGGGACCGCGTAGTCGTATTGGCCGATGCTACCGTCGTCGAATGTAACCGTTCCGGCCGCTTTGCGCGCGTCCGGCCAGATATTTATTTCGGCGCCGGGGGAAATCCGGGGTCCGCTGTCGCGCCGGTATTCCATCACCCATCTGTCGGCATCGGCAAACGCCTCCGCAACAATGGGATATCCCTCTTTCAAGCGGTATTCATATTCAGGGACATCCCAAGTTTCCCAGGAATACGCCAAGCCGCCGCCAAGGGGGTTGTCGGGCAACATATCCCGGGCCGCCGAAGGTGATTCCGAGGGATCGAAGGTGAAGAAATAAAAGCGCAAGGATTCCGTCTGGACCGCCACAGCCCCTTCGCGGTCGGGTCTCCCTTTCAACACCGACCTTGATGACGGATCCGACACGTTCAGAACCGCCCAGGGGATTCTCAATTCAAGCGATCGTCCATTAGGGGACGGGCAAACATCATAAAGTCTTTCGGCGGGCGAATAACCTGTGCCTTGGGGTGCCCAACGAAGCGTGCCGCGCTCGTTGTCGATTTTCGGAAACCGTTTCCCCGTCAAGCCGCTTCTCGGCCGGTTCGCCTGCAGACGCACCGCGGCGAAAACCCCGTCGCGATTGTCGGTCCGAACAATCGTCAGAATCGAATCGCGCGGATACCCGTTATAAATGTCATAATAATTATCGACCAGCACCCGAGAATCGCCGGGACCGCCGATCTGGACGAGAAATTCCGCTCCCCTGCCGATCTCTTGACCTATCGGTGAAATGAGATGTTCGCCGAGAGCTTCATCATGGGTATCGATAGCGATCAATATCCTGAACGTATTCCAAAATTTTTCATCATACGGGTCGATCGGTTCGTTAAGAGCGATATTCAGATACAGACAGGAGCCGTCCGAGGTGATTCTGACTTCCCGCAAATCGAAATATCCGGCCGAACCGGCGGCCACATCGCCGGTTTTATCAGCCGTCGCCGCTGTCTCCCGCCAATCGTCATCGTTGCCGTCAATTATGACCCGCCTATCCTCAAGCGCCGCCAAGCCGAAATGCTGCTCCGGATTTTCAAGATTGTACCAAAGAACGCTCCTGTCCGCCGGTATTTCGTAATCCATGACCAACCAATTATGTTTGAACCATTCGTCGATCCAGGAAAAAAGTATCGCCCCGGCGCAGCCGGCTCTGGCAATGTCCTCGGTCAGGTGGGCGTCGATCATCCCCTGATCAATCTCGCTGTGCTGTCCGTGATTCATTCCCTCGGGTGTATAATGGCTGGCGCCGCGGCTCGATGGAACACCATATTCGGCGATAATCAGGGGGATTCCAGTATGAACGCGTTTAAGGTCTCGGATATATCCGGCGTAGGAGCATCTGCCGCGCCCGCATGTTGATCGGGCGTATTTCTCATCGTTGAATACGAAATCAGGATAATAGGGATAAGCATGATAAGAGGCAAAATACCCGGCCCTCATCAACGGGGTAACGTGGATTTTCATCGGGTTAAGCGTCGCCAGGTCGTTGTCGTATTCCAGAAGATCGTTTCCCTCAAGCCATTCGGATTCATGATACAGCGGGTCGAGGGGAAGCCAGTTTACGAACGACAGGGGATGCTGAAATCGATAAGTCGCAGTTTCGTAAGAGGCGATATAATTCATTATCATGGCCATGTAGCATTCGCTCGGGCTGCCATTCGGCACGCTGAAAAAATCGCCGTGGTATTCGGTCAGGTCGGCATTTATACTGTCCATCGTCATTACGCTGTGGGGCTCCCATTCGCGGCCGAAAATTATGGCCAGAACATGCGCCGATACGTCCACGGCATATCTGCCGAAAGCATGCCCGCGACGTTGCGGAATGACGGCTTGCCCGAAAATAACATCGACGGCATCGCGTATTTCGCGTTTGATCTCATTGTCGTAAGCGTTTTCGAGAAAATCGCCGCTCTCCGGCAATTCGGCCCAAATACCCTGAATCAGCCAGAGATGGCGTTCGGGATGATCAAAATTATATTTCGAGAAAGCCTCATAGAATTCCGGCGGAAGTATAGTGTAGATTCTGATTGCGTTGGCGTTCATCCTGCCTATATCGACCAGCCAATTGTAGTATTGCTCCTTGGTGGCTTTGAATTCGGTCGGCCAGCAGCCGGGCAAGGCAACTCCCAAATTAACCCCTCTCACAAAAATCGGTTGAAACTCCTGTTCCGGACTTTGCCGATCCCAGGTTTTCCGCCGTTTTACTATCCATAGCCGCTCGTCTTGCGCCGCCGCCACCAGCCGTGATTGATTTGCGGCCTTGCGCCAGCCATCGGCATCCAGCTTCAGACTAAACTCACGATTATCGATTTCCGGGGATTCCGCCCCATCGGCCGCTCCGGTCAACCCAAACCGCCTTTCAAGATAGCGGTCTTCAACCTCTATCATGGCGTAAATGACGAAAGCCAGCACCACCCCCAAAACGAGCAAGACCAGATATTTTCCACCCATTTTCACAGGTTGATTCTCAACTTTCCGGTTACGCTGGCGACCTTATAGTCGAAATTATTGCGATAGCCCGATAACGATACGGTCAACAACGATCTGCGGCCCAAATTCAGAACGATATTCGCACTGCCTGAATAGGCTCTCACTTTATCGCTGTTGATTGCATGGTAAGCATCACTGTCAATACTGAACCGGCCGGTGGGCCGCCAGGAGAAATCCAATCCCAACTCGTGTTGGTTCAGATCGACCGGGCTGTAATAATAAGTTGATCTGAACTTATAATCCCAAAGCCGGAAACGATAGCCTATATCGAAAACCGGCTTATCCAGAACCTTGAATTTGAGGTTGGCGGCGGCGATTTCTTTACGATTATCGTCAGACAGCCGCCAAATCCCACCTGCGGCCGAAAGCGACAATCCCAGCAGCCGATTCGTCTGTAATTCGCCGGAAAGACCGGTGGCGTCGATATCAGACCACGGCTCATATAAGCCGCGATCGAATACCAGAGCGAGCGATCTCAATGGCGCAAGAGACTCAAGATCAAGCGCTAAGGAGGTGCGATCGATTTCGGAGCGCAAGAGCTCGACTCCGGCCGAAGCCGATAGGGTCAATTTCGTCGATACTCTCAGGCGTGACCTCAGCGACACCGTTCGTCTCTGAACATAGGCATCCCGCCTGAACGTCCACAACCCGGACAATCCGGCCTCCGCCGACACCCTATCGGATAGGCGCCGACCCACCACCTCGTCGATCCGATTATATTCCGTAACTCGGCCCGCGTCATACTCCGAGGTGAAAGTAATCGAATTATCAAGACGGAAATCTGTCTGAAGAGATAATTCATCGGCAAGCAATCGCAGAGCTTTGTTCTCGGGCGCGGCATCCAAGACAACGGCGAGCGTTTTCTCGGCTTGATACGGCTTATCGCTCCAGAGATTCACTTTCGCCAATCCTTCAAGCGCATCCGCATTGGTGGAATCTAAAGCCAGCGCCTTTTCGAACTCGGCGACGGCTGCCGGATATTTTCCACTCCACGCATAAACCCAGCCCAAGCCGACCATGGCCCCGGTGAGATCGCCCCTGATCGATAGAGCTTTCTTATAATATTTTTCGGCATCTCCGAAACGGCCTTGCCACGCGTTTATTCTCCCCATGCCCATCAAAGCTTCGACATCGAGCGAATCCGCGGCGAGTAGATAATCGTACATCGCTTGCGCCTTTTCGAAAAGATTCCGCCAGGAATACAAAAGGCCGAGAGCAAGATGGGCGTCGTAATCGTCGGGGTTCAGAAAAAGGACCTTTTCATACGCCGAGCAGGCCTGTGGCAGGCTGTCCGCCAACCGATAGGAATATCCCAGCAACCTCCAGATTTCGATATCGCCCGGATCGCCGGCTGCCGCTTTATTCAATATCGCAATGGCCGCGGCATAATCTTCGTTTTCTATTTGCCGATCCGCCTCGTCGACTGGGCCTGCCCCTAAGGCATCCAGATATAAAAATAATATGATCACGGAAAATAATCTTATATTCAATCCTGAATCACCGCCGCGCGTCATTGGACCACCATCACGACCATTTCGGAATAGCCGATTCCGCCGTTGTTATCCCTCGCCTTGGCCATGAGAGTATGATTACCGGCGCCGAGCAGGCCGGTATCTAAGGTGAAATAAAACGGCCCGATGTTCAGGCTGTCTGAAACCGCGCCGTCGATCAATAACGCCACGGCCGCCACGCTGTCGTTATCCGTGGCCTCGGACCTGACCTGAATCACTCCGCTGACCTGCGCCCACGGCGGCGGATAGGTGATCCAGACCGACGGCGGCGGATCGGTCGTCTCCTGCCTAATCGAAACGGTGATGATTGAAGATATCTTAAATAATCCATTCGAATCAAAGGCCTTGGCAAAAATCGTGTGATTATCGATCAGCCCGGTCGTGTTCCACACGGTTGAATAGGGCGGCTCCGGATCGGTCGACAGCGATTCCCCATCCACGAAAAAAGTTACGTGCGAGACGACATCAGCCGGGCCGGCTTCGGCCCTGATTGCCACCTCACCGTAAACCGCCGCCCACGGAGCCGGACTGGTCAGCTCCACATAGATGCTGGGGGCGGAGTCCTCGCCCGAAGATGTGCCGTCTTTGAAACAACCACTTATTACGAGCGGTATCAAAACCGCGAAAACTATCGTTGTAAATTTGCGGAATATCATAATCACCTTACTTTGATTGAATGACTCTCAGGCCGATTCGGCTCGACTTCCCCCAGTTCTTGATTCCCTTAAGAAAATCTCTGATTCCGGCCAGTTGCCAAAAATTCCTAACGAATCCGAACGCCAATTCGGAATAAAGGGCGGTCACCAGCAGTTTCAACCATTCCCGCCCCGTGCGATACCTCAACGCCCTGAGGTGAGTCGGCGAATTTTTCCGCGACCATGATTCGACTGTCACGGTGGCGATTCCAAGTCCCAGCATCCCAATAAGCACGACGGACAACGTCAACAGCAAAAAGAACAAATCGTGAATCCGGCCAGTTGCAACCAGATATGCGATAAAAACATAGGTAAAAGTCTTTACTATCGGCCCGAGTGCCTCAAAAATCAAATAATAGGGCATTGCTACCAACCCAAGGCGGCCGTATTTCGGCTCGAACATGATTTTCCTGTGATACCAGATGGTTTCAAGGAGGCCCCTATGCCAGCGGTTCCGCTGCCGGGCCAGCGCCGCGGAAGTCTCCGGCACCTCCGTCCAACAAATCGGCCAGGGAATGAAGACGGCCTTATCGGGAAGTTTTTTTTCTCTAAGATATCGCCGAATGCGAACCACTATCTCCATATCTTCACAGACCGTTCCTTTTGCACCTTTCAATATTTCGATAATATACGGATTATTGCTGAATCTGGAATAGAATCCGCCCACGTCCATCACCACCTTTTTCCGAAAAAGGGTGAAAGCACCGGAAAGTATCAGGAGCAGGTTAAGCTGCGATAGCCCGATCCGGTTGACCCAAAAAGAACGCAGATATTCGATAGCCTGAAATCTCACCCACATGGATTGAGGCAGGTCGCCGGCATCGATTCGATCATCGCGGAAAACGGAGCCGTTGGCTACGGCCAGTGCACCGCCGGCAAGAGCCACCGATTCGCCTTTTTCGCCGAGAAAGGGTAAGACTATCAGCTTCAAAGATTCGGCATCAAGAATCGAATCGGCGTCGATGGAACAGCAGAAGTCAAATCGGGCCATATTCAAGCCGACGTTCAACGCATCCGCCTTGCCGCCGTTTTCCTTGTCTATCACCGTCAGATGCGGCGAAGACTTCGCAACGAAAATCCTGCGGGGTTTCAGCGTCCCTAAATTATCCCGATAGGCGAATGTTTCCCGTTGCTCGAGCTCGAAAGCGTCGATAAGTTCCGCCAAAGTCTCATCCGTAGAGCCGTCGTTGATGACCAGCACTTCGAACTGATCATAATTAAGCCTCAATAGGCTTTTGACGCACGGCACTATCGTGGCGGCCTCGTTGAATGCGGGGACAAGGATACTGATTCCGGGAAGCGGCAACTCCGGCTTTGCAGGCTGATAGGATTTGCGCTTTTTCCAGTTGACCAAAAAGACTAAAAGAAGGAAAGTCTCGATTATGAATATCGAACCGTAATAAAGAATCAGGAAATTCTCTGCGATCCTTACCGCCAACACAGTGTCAATATAGGACGAAAGCGATGGCTTATCAAGGGCGGTCGAGCAGCGGCGGGATCAATTTCCATAAAGCGCAGGCCGCCGGTTTCAAAAATGGAGCCTTATAATCATTATATCATAAAAAGAGTATTGCCTCAATGCCGAACCGGCCGCGGTTTCGGTTCCGCTGCGATTATTGTTTCAGCCCTTGATTCCAATTCTTGTTTCGACGGCGGCGTGCGATATTCGTCATCCTCCGCCGCGGAGCGCCCAAAGCCGCCGGCAGAAATCAGGTCTCGCCATTTTTTTGTTTCTTTTTTCGGAAAGCCTCGACTGCCTTTATGAATTCGGGTTTGAATTTTACGCTTTCGGCGACCGGTATCGCCTCGAATTCCGGAGTTCTCAACGGACAGGGATCTTCATCGGATCCTTTGTGCGTTTTTTCGTAAATTGCCTCTATGGCCATGGTGGCATTGCGAAACAGATTGTTTTCGCCGATTTTGTAATAGAGATAAGTCCTTCTCATAGCATCCAGAACGCTGTCGTTCAAGCCGCTTATCGATATATCGCAACCTGTCTCGCGCAGCCGATCGACTATGCGCGACAGGGTCTCCTCGCCAGAGGCATCGAGTTAATTTTTCAATCGCCCCATCCCTTTATCCGGGCCAGAAGCCACCAGAAAGCTTTCCCCTTGAGATAGCAATTGAAACAATGAGAATGGGCGCAGGATGGGCAGGGTAAGCATGAATGCGCCGCGCACCAGACTGAGCACCAGGCGCAATCATCGGCGGCATAGGGGTAGTAGTTGCCGTCCGGATCGTAACTTTCTATATCGGCGAAATCGAACAGCACCTTGCCGTTGGCCCGGCAATACTGCCGGATCTGGTTGTTGCCGCGGTAAAGGTTGCCCGATGGCCCGCTGCCGTCGAGATGGCCGGTCATATAGATGAAAGTCACGTTGGGATAATCCTGCTCGAGCTCATTTACCTTGTTCAGATAGATATTAATCCCTTCCTCGGTATTGTCGGAAACGCCCCCGCACCACGACCAGGTGACGACGTTGTAATTCGGAAAATTCTGCAGCCATTGCCGAGTGAAAGGCACCCATGAGGTGTCCCCGTTAGAGCCGAGATCGTCGCTGCGTTCGGTGATCGTCAATGTCCCGGCGCCGTTGTTGACGCCGTAGATACCGTTCGAATCCTCGAGCATTTCGAGGCCGGTCACTATCTGACTGCCGTGCGAAGTATGCGTATATAGAATCCGAATGCTATCCTGAATTGCATCTATGACCGACAGCGGAATATCGTGGAAAAGAGGCACTATCGTATGGTCGGCGATAATAGCCTCCGGCGTGGTAGTGGTATCGCTGTCGGCGGGTGGAACGAGAGCACAATAAGCCAACGACGCCGTTGCCTTGAAATAGGCCACCAGCCGCGTCACGTCCGCCCCCCGCACGAGGCAATTGCCGCTGACATCGGCTGCGGCGTAGAGCCATCCTGTCCCTTCGATCGAATCGTGATGGCACGAATCGGGCGGCGGATCACCAAGCCCCTTGAAGTAACGAACAATATAGGTTACATCGCCGGCGCTTACCGTGCCGTCGCCGTTTACATCCCCGGGCGTGTAGGGACATGGCACGGGGTCAAGAAGCCTAACGTCATTTTTAGGAACCCCATCGGACTCCATTTTATCGGCCGGAGCATTTGCCTGAAAAGCGGATGCCGTTCCGGCTCCGGCCAAACATAAAGCGATCAGAAAAACAATCCTAACCCCGTACATATAACCTCCAGTGCCTTGATACCTAAGTAAATAATTCTTTTTCCAATACTCTGTCGGTCTTTCCGCAATCTTTGTTATCAAGATAGCCATTTTTCGGCAAAAGACAAGCCCGAACCCGTCGCGGAAATGCCTTCCTGCCGCTTGTGAAATTTGGCACTTGACTATATTCGACGGATTCATAATCTTGCATTTCGGTAGATTATCTTATTTCGGGAGGAAAAATGACGATCGGCAATAAGTTGGCAAAACCTTTCAATTTCGGCCCGAGGCGGGCTGTTTATATCGACATATCCGACCACCCTGATTATCCGTCGAAAACACCGAATGAAACAATAGATGTTCTCAATCGATATGACCTATGGTATCGCACCCTGTGCGCAATGCTGTTCAATTTCGCCGCCAGCGGGCATCCCGGCGGCAGCACCTCTTCCGGCCACATCGTCGCCTCGGCTATCATAGAGACGATGGATTACAATTTCAGCGATCCGGAACAGCCGGAAAACGACCTGATCAGCTATGCCGCCGGACATAAAGCACTCGGCCTTTATGCGATGTGGGCCAGCCGCAACGAGATGGTGCGGGCCGCCCGACCCGAGCTTCTGCCGGACGAGAAGAAACAGATGCGGCTTGAAGACATGCTCGGATTCCGGCGCAACCCTACCCAGAACACCCCTTTGTTCAAAAAATTCAAGGCCCGTGCCCTCGATGGTCATCCGACGCCGTTGACCCCGTTTCTCAGGCTGTCAACCGGACCCTCGGGCGTCGGCGTGCCGTCGTCGATCGGCTTGGCGATGGGGGCGATCGACCGTTTCGGCGAAAATGCGCCCCAGGTACACATAATCGAAGGTGAAGGTGGTTTGACACCGGGCAGAACATCGGAAGCTTTGGCCGCCGCCGCCTCGGCTAACCTCAAAAATATCATCCTCCACGTCGATTGGAACCAAGCCTCCATCGATTCGGACCATGTTTGCCGCGAGGAAGACAAATGGGGTGACTATGTGCAATGGTGCCCGCGCGAGTATTTTTATCTGCATGATTGGAACGTAATCTGGGTCCCCGACGGCTTCGATTTCGACATGGTCATCAGAGCTCAGGCGATCGCCAAGGCGGGATTGAATAATCAGCCCACCGCTATCGTCTATCGAACCCTGAAAGGATGGCGCTATGGCATCCAGGGGAGAAAATCGCACGGCGCAGGTCATAAACCGTTTTCTCCGGAATACTATCAGACGCTGGCGGAGTTCGAAAAATTTTACGATGTCGAATTTCCCCGCCTCGGCAACGATCAGTCCCCGATCGCGATCGAGCAAAATTACTACGACAGCATGATGGTCTTGCGGAAA
>Ga0129299_1000777_pt1 | contig 21046 bp, 17 predicted proteins | sample ConPoolayeCmetaG_FD_94477 | JGI IMG/M metagenome (GOLD analysis project Ga0129299, IMG submission 94477) | Hot spring microbial mat communities from California, USA to study Microbial Dark Matter (Phase II) - Cone Pool mat layer C metaG ...
AACCGCTCCGTCAGGCCAATCTGGCCGACGGCGGGATGTTTCATCGCTGCGCGCGTCATGCGCCCAATCCACTCATAGCGGCCGCTGGCCACGGCCATCATGCCGTCATCATGGGCCAGCAGAATGTCGTGCACCGCCGCCCATCTATCCGATGGCAGGCTCTGTCGCATCATGTCGGTAATCACCTGGTCGCCCTCGAACAATTTCAGGGCGACCCAATCGCGCGGATAGGGCGATGGGACGAACCCCTCGATCAGGCTCTCCAACTCGGCCAGTACGGCCCTGTGGTCGGCGCGGATTTCCGGCAGGTTGGGACGATAGCCTTCGCGGCTGCGGACCAGATCATCCACCGCCTGGAACAATTCGCGCACTCCCTTATTCTTTGAGGCAATCATCGGCACTACCGGAACGCGGATGGCTGCCTCCAACACCTCCGGATTGACCTCCAGGTGCTCCTGCTCGGCCACGTCTACCATGTTCAGGCCGATGACCACCGGCGCAGGCAAGGGCAGCAATTCGGCCACCAGATACAGCGTACGCTCCAGCGATGCGGCGTTGATGATGGCGACGACTACGTCGGGGCGCTCGGTGATGATGAAATCGCGCGCGATGATTTCCTCTGGCGAGTTGGCCGACAAGCTGTACGTGCCCGGCAAGTCCACCAGACGATAGCGGTTGCCGTTGAAGACAAAAGTCCCCTCTTTCCGCTCCACAGTCTTGCCGGGCCAATTGCCAACGTGCTGGTTCAGGCCGGTCATCATGTTGAATACGGTGGTCTTGCCCACGTTGGGCTGACCAGCCAAAGCGACCGTGATTGTACGCCCAACCTCAGGCACAGGGGTCGCATCTAACCTCGCCGATGTCTCCGTTTTGACGACGACAGTTGAAATCGGCATGTTCTCGCCTATCCTTCTCTCACCAAAATCTTCCGCGCCTCCCCGCGCCCCAGCGCGATGCGCGTATTCTGTACGTTGACGATCAGCGGCCCAACGCCGAAATTCTGCACCATGTCTACCCGTTGACCTGGTATGAAGCCCAGCGTCGCCAGCCGATTGACCAAACCGTGCCCACCACTGACCGCTTCAATGGTTGCCTGACGCCCTACCGGCAGGCTGTCTAGTGGAATTGGCCCATTGTCCGTTGACACAGGAAGGAATTCTCCATATCGTTAAAGAGAATCAAAATTCGTTGCCAAAATAATTAGCCTTACCTTACATTTTTAATTATAGCATAGAAAAAACCGCGCGTCAAAACAAATCCCGGCCGGGCTGGCAGCGTTTTGACAGCAAGTGAGCTCTAGGGTATAATGCGCACACCGGTTAAAAAGCGGTGTACGAACCTACTGGAGGCTGGTGATAAAAGTGGAATTGACAGAAGGTGTAGCACGTTCATTGGATGAAACTCAAGGGCCTGTCACGGTTCCCCAAGAAGCCCCGGCTTCGACAGCGCCTCGTGGGGATCAGGGGACGAGTCCGGCCGTTTCCGAACCGCAGGCCCCGAAGAAAGTCATCAAGAAACTGGCGCTGGGACAAGAGCTGCAGGGCACGGTGACGCGGGTGACGGATTTCGGTGCGTTTGTGGACATCGGCGTGGGACGGGATGGCCTGGTGCATGTCTCCGAACTGGGCGGCGGACGGGTCAACAAAGTCTCAGACGTGCTGTCCGAAGGCCAGCAAGTCACCGTTTGGATCAGGGCGTTGGACCGCGAGAAGAATCGCATCAGTCTGACCATGCGCAAACCTGCATCGGTTGACATTAAGACTTTGAAGCCTGATATGACCATCAGGGGCGTTGTGACGCGCATCGTCCCATACGGCGCGTTTGTAGACATTGATACCGGGCGAGAGGCCCTCTTGCACGTGCGCGAGATGTCCAACGAGTATGTCAGAAACCCGGGCGACATTGTTTCTGTCGGCCAGGAGATCGAAGCGCGCATTATCAAAGTTGACCGTCGCTCCAAACAGGTTGATCTGAGCATCAAGACAGAGCTTCCGCCGGCCGAACCCGAACCCGCCGAATCGGCTGAACAAGAGGAAGAATCGGCGCCTACTGCCATGGAGCTCGCTTTGAAGGCGGCGCTCGCTGGTCGGCAAAAGGCTGACAGTGAGGCTGCCGGGCAGCGTGCCGAACGGCGCAAGAAGAAACTCGAAAGCCGGGAACAGGAAGACATCCTGGCCCGCACGCTTGATCTGCACAAGAAAGCCCAGAGCATTTAGCTGGGCGGGGGAGACTGCTCCGTTTGGTTCGTGCCGATAGCGCCCCTATCGGCTTGCAAAGCGGCGATAATTCTCTGATTCGCGGCTGGGAACGCATAGTTGCCAAGTTTGTCGGTCTGTTCCCAACGCCAGTCATCGCAGGCCCGGCACTGTGGCGTTCCCGCCCGATAGCGGCAGCGCATGACATGCAGCGTCACCTTGAAGTGCGTGTAGGCATGTTCAACTACCATGAACGGATTCGCTGCCGTCACCTCAATGCCCAACTCTTCCCAAACCTCGCGGCTTAACGCTTGCTCGGCTGTCTCGCCTGCTTCTATTTTCCCGCCGGGGAACTCCCACAAACCGCCGAGCAAACCTTTGGCCGGCCGCCTGGCAATCAAGACGCAACCATCTTTTTCAATGACGCCGACCGCGATGTCATAGTGTGGTTTTAGGCGACGCGCCGGCCGTAGTGGCCGCTCGTCCTGATTGCCCTGCCGATAAGCGCGACAAAAGCCCCGCCAGGGGCAAGAGCCGCATTGGGGCGAGCGGGGCGTGCAGATGCTCGCTCCCAGGTCCATCAGGGCCTGGTTGAAATCCCCTGCCCGTCCGCGCGGCAACAGGTCTCCGGCCAGTTGCCACAGGAAGCGGCGGACTAAGGGCCTGGACGGGTCTTCGGTTACGTCGAAAGCCCGACACAAAACCCGAATGATGTTGCCATCTACTACCGGCTCGTCCTGCCCGTATGCGATACTGAGGATGGCCCCGGCGGTGTAGGGGCCAATGCCAGGCAGGGCCAGCAGGTCGCGTTTGGCGGGGGGTATGGCTCCGCCATGCTTCTCCACGATCAAGCGGGCCGCCGCGTGCAGGTTGCGTGCCCGTGCATAATACCCCAGCCCCGCCCACAGCTTCAGCACATCGTCAAGCGAGGCGTCGCTGAGCGCCTGCACGGTGGGGAAAGTGCGCACAAACCGCTCGAAATAGGGGACAACCGTGCGGGCTTGGGTTTGGTGCAGCATGACCTCCGCCACCCAGATGCGATACGGGTCACGGGTCTCCCGCCATGGCATCTCGCGCAACATGGGCTGGTGCCATGCCAGCAGCGATTGGGCCATCTCCTCTGCCTGCGCCGGCGTCAGGGACGAGAAGGCGTCGCAGTTGTCGCTGCCTGAGGGAGCGGAGTTCTTCATGTCGGCCATGTCTGCGTCAACAGTGGCCGAAGCTCGGCCCGGCGAAAGAAACTGCGGTAGGCGGCTGTCTCGTCCAGGAGCACACGCAGTTGGCGGTAGAGGTCTTCGGTGCGGCCTTCCGTCGGTTTGTTGGCCCGGTCCAGCAACAGCACGCCGTCTTCCTCACTGATGACGACAATCTGGCCGCGGGCGACCAGCCATTCGATGCCTTTGCGCACAGTCTGCTCGCGGTGGCCCATGGCGGCGGCCAGGTCAGCCACGCGGCACCGGCCGCCGCGCACGTTCAAGTCGTATTTCACCAGGCCGATCAGCCGGTTCAGGAAAGGTTGTGGGGCGTCCAGGCCGGCGGTTTGGTCAAACACGATCACGTGGCCGGGCATAACGGCGGCCAACGCCTGGCGCAGTTCGTATGGCCCGGCCGGCGCCGTCCAGATGACCAGTGTGTGAGCGGGCGACAACCTGTCCCGACGATGCGCCCCCTCTGGCGGAGCCTCCAGCCCTTCCGCCCAGATTTCAGGCGGCCCGCCCGCCAGGTCGGCCAGCAGGTCTTTCAGACGGGCTTCGGGCCAGGCCGTGCCGCGGCAATCGGTGATCTCCAGCGACAGGGCCTCTCGCCCTTTGGACAGGGCTTTCTGTCCCGCCCCGCGTGCGATGTCAATATCCTCCGACTCGCTCAGACGCGCATCTTCCCAGTGGAGCTGGATTTCTGGATAGCCCAGGTAGTCCCGCGTGCGCACCGTGTAGGCCAGGTCGAACGGACCTTCCGGCAGCTCCTGATGGGCGCCGTTCCACCACAGCACCACGGCGGTCTGGCCGTCCTGATCTTGAATGGTCAAGCGGCGGTGCTTCTCGGCCTGACCGATTATGGCCTGCTGGACGATGCGAACGTTTCGCGTCGCCAGATAGACCGGTGGATTGCCCACGCCGAAAGGGGCCAACCTCTCGATTTGGGACGCCAGGCTGAGCGTCAGCGCGGACAGGGGCACGTAGGCGGCAATCTCCAGTTCTGGCTCGGGCGGTTGGTCGCCGGCCAGCCTGGTGACTGCCTGGGCGATGGCCTCGCGGAATGCCGGGATGTCGGCGGCAGCTATGGACAGCCCGGCCGCCATCGGGTGTCCGCCGAACCGATGGAGCAGGCGTCCCTGGGCGGCGATGGCTTCGCGAATGTCAATACCCGGCACCGAACGTGCTGAGCCGCGGCCCATGCCATCCTCAGATGTGCTGATCACGATGGCCGGGCGGTGATACCGTTGGGCGAGCTGGCCGGCCACGATGCCCAAGACGCCAGCGGGCCAGCCGGGATGGTCAACGACGATGACCGGGCTGCGCAGCAGCGCACTGTCGCGTTCGATGAGGGACACCGCCGCGTCCAAAACCTGACTGCTCAGCAGTTGCCGTTCCAGGTTGAGGGCTTCCATCTCGGTGGCGATGGTGCGCGCCCGAACGACGTCGCGGGTGGTGAACAGCTCGACCGCGGCAGTGGCTTCGGTCAGTCGGCCCAGCGCGTTGAGCCGGGGCGCCAGGGCAAAGCCGATTTGGTGCTCGGTCACCCCGCCGGGCTCGATGCCCGCCACTTCCATCAGCGCGCGCAGGCCCATGCGCTCCGCGCTACGGATGACTGTCAGACCGCGCTGCACCAGGTAGCGCACATCCTGCCTGAGGGCGGAGACATCGGCCACCTGCCCGATGGCGACCAGGTCCAGTTCGCGCTGCGCCGACGCTGGCTGGCCGCGGCGGGCGTACATCTCTTCCATGAGCTTATAGGCCACACCGACACCGGACAGGTCGCGCAACGGATGCGACTCTGGCAGCAGTTTGGGATTGACGAAAGCAAGGGCGGGCGGCATCTCCGGGCCGAGGTCGTGGTGATCGGTGATGATGACATCAACGCCCTGGCCGCGCGCGTATGCCGCCGCAGCGAAGTCAGTGGAACCTGTGTCGCATGTCAGCAGGACGCGGATGCCCCGTGAGATGAGCTGTTGCAGGCTGGGGATGTGGAGGCCGTGCGATTCAGTCGCCCGATCAGGGACATAGAACAGAGCTCGAGCGCCCATCTCGCGCAGCGAGCCCAACAGCAACGCCGTTGACGTGACACCGTCGGCGTCGAAGTCGCCCCACACGCCGATCAGTTCCTGTCGGCGCAGGGCCTCCTCCAGGCGGGCGACAGCCGCGCTCAGGCCGGGCAGCTCGGTGGCCGGCGCAGGCCGATAGTGGGCCGGGTCGAGGAAACTGCGGGCCGCGGCCGCCGTCGCAATCCCCCGGCGGACCAGCACCGCCGCCACCAGCGGGTTGTCCTCCACGACGGCCAGCAGCTCGGCCGGTATTTCGACATCTACGGGTTCAAGCCATCGGGTCATTTTGAACTACCCTCAGTATGCCACTTCGGCTGCCTGCGCCAGGTCGAGCGGCCAGTCTTGTTCGCCCATCTCGACTTCAAGCCCTGCGTCGTCGGCCAGGTCGCCGGCCGGGAAGTCCTTCTCGCACAGCGAGCGGTAGACGCAGAAGCGGCATCGCCGTTCGTCGTCGGTCAACGGGAAGTCGCCCGGCTCGCGTGCGGCGATTTCGGCGATCAGGGCGGTCAGGAAATCGGCGTCCTCCTGGTAGCGCGCGCGGCTATAATGCAACCGTTCCGGCTGATGCGGAAATTCGGCGAACCAGTATACCATAGAGAGCTGCTCTGGCGCAATGTCGGCTATCGGCTGGCGGGCCTCCACTGCAACGTAGGGGTAGACCCTGGTCTGCAATCGGCCGGCCAGCCAGCTCGATGACGGGCGGCGGTGATTGGTCTTCCAATCCACCACTGTGACCCGGCCCTCATCGGCGGCGATGAGGTCATATTGGGCGGTCAGGCGGTAGCCGGCCACATACGTGAAAAGCGAAACCTCGGCCAGGCGCACGGTTTGGGGCAAATCGCGCGGGCCGGCGTCGAGAAACGCCCGCCACCACCGTCGCAAATCCTCATCGTCAATGCTCTGTGTGAGAACCTCCGGCGGAATCCCGATCACGTACTGATGGACGAGCCGATGGAAGGCCGAACCCAGCCACATCTGGCGTTCGGCGCGCTGGATGGGCTGGGCCTGCACGGCCGGCCAGGCCTGTCGCAACAGGTAGCGCAGCTCGAAGCGGCGCGGACAGTCCACATAATCCTGCAAACTGGATTGGCTGAAATGGAAATCGGGGGCAAGCCTGCTGGTGATCATGGCCGGTTGTCTCCTGCGAGCGTGGCTGTCTCGTCCAACACGCCATCGTCCGCCTCGCCGTGGTGGGGTTGATATTCCTGGCCCTGGTCGGCCTGAATTTGCGCCTCTTGTTGTTTCTCCCAAAATGCGCGCAGGGCGATCAGCGGCACGGCCTGTTGGGCGCGGTTGCTTCTGCTCGTGCCCCTGTTCCAGGTGATGATGACCTGCCTGCGGGCGCGGGTGATGCCCACATACAGCAGGCGCAGCCGCTCGGCCACGTATGCCAGACGGTCCTGGCGTGTTGCCTCGCCCTCCTGGTAAACGCTGCCGTCCATCGCTGCCTCCAACTGTTTCAGGCACTCGGCCTGCAGGTTGAGCGAATCCCGCACGAACCATTTTTCGGCGACAAAGCTGTCGTATGACTGGGCCGAGGGAAAGTCGTAGTTGTTGACCGAGGTCAGATAGACGCGGTCCCATTCCAGGCCCTTGGCCTTGTGCATCGTGGCGACGACGACCGTGCCCGGATATTTGTCCGGGTCAAATGCGGTGTCGTCCTCGCTCAGGCCGAGGAACTTGCGCTGATTGCGGGCGATGATCAGGAGCTCTTCGGCCAGAGCCTCCAGTCCCCAATCGGGGTGCTCATCGCTGACATCGCGCAACAGCAGGGCGAATTTGTACGTCAACGCCAGGTCTACGGCCTCGTGGAACAGGTCCTGCGCAATGGTCAGGAGGAGCTGATCGATGGGCAAGAGAACGGCTTTCTGCCAGCGCGCGACTGTCTGACGAAAGTCCTGAAGCACTTCAATGTCCGACCGCAGGCCATCGTCCTCAGGTTCGACGCCGTCGTGCTCTGCCCCGCTCAGGCCGACGGCACTCAGCCAATCGCCCTCAAAGCGCGGCCACAGATAGTCTTCCACGCGGCGGCAGCGGCCGATCCGTCGGGTCAGCCGGTTCAGGCGGCCCTTTGTTGCTGAGTCGCCATCCTGTTGGCGCCAGACGCGGAACACTTCGGCCAGCCGCTTCGCTGCGGTGGGGTCGGCCAGGTGTTTCAGCACAGTGGCCAGTACATTGGCCGTCTGGCGCGTGGACGTGGTGCTTTGGAGCAACTCGATATAGCGGATGCCGCGCGCCTGCAACGTTTCGCTGAACCTGACCCCCCTGTCGTTGGTCGGGACCAGAATGGCCACGGTTTGGTCGGGATGGGTTTTCAGCCATTCCTGGACTGAGTTCACCACCAATTCGATTTCTTTCTCTGACGCCAGCTCCTGAGAGTCTATCCAGATCGAATCGGGGGCGTCGGGAGGGTTAGGCCGGCTGTCATCGGCCGATACTGGCCGGATTTTGGGCGGCGAGAGAGCCGTCCGCACCGGTTCGGCCGGATGCTCGTACATCGTCCAGTCGATCAGGCGGTTGGCCAGGGCGATGATGCTGGGGCGCGAACGCCCCGATTCGGGCAGTTCGCGGGCGATGACGTCCGGGCGGGCCAGGAATTCGCGCAGAAACTCAGGGCTGGCGGTGGTGAACGTCTCGAAAATAGCCTGATTGGGGTCGCCAACCCGCACCCAGTTGCCCGTTTCGCCGGCCAGGGTTTGCAGGATCTGCTCCTGCAACGCGCTGCTGTCCTGAGCCTCATCTTCCAGAATATAGACCCACCGACGGCGCAGGCGTTCCAGATAATCGGCGTCGTTGCGCAGGGCATCCAGCGCGTAGCGGATGAGGTCGTCGAAATCAACGCCGCCCCGATAGTTCAGCGCCTGCTGATAGTCGGCGTACACCACCGCGCCCATATAGGCTAGCGGCAGGTCCTGCTCACGGTCGGCCAGGCGAGCCCATAACATCTCGGGCGAGAGTTGGCGGTTCTTGGCCTGGCGGACGAAGGCGGTCATTATGCTTTGGAGCAGGTCTGGCAACCACTCGCGCCTGACCTTACTCATCTGGCTTTCAGCCAGGTCGGGCTTCAGGTAGGCATCGAGCGCTGCGGCGTGGGCCTTCAGCCAGTGCTCGCAGCAGTCGCGCAGGATGTCGGTGGCAACCCTGTCGTCCACGATTTGGAAGTCTTCTGCCAGACCAACCAGGGCAGGACGTTCGCGCACGATATCGTGGGCCAGGCCGTGCAGAGTGCGGACGCGATAACCGAAACGGGGCAGCAGTTTCCTCTCGATCAGGATGCGGTCAATCCGTCCGGCGATGTTGTCCACGGCCGAGTTGACCAGGGTGACGACCAGCACCTCCTGGTCGTCCTGGATGGTCTCGGTGACCAGAGCGGCGGCCAGATGGGCCAAAGTGAAGGTCTTGCCGCTGCCGGGCACAGCCGACACGCCCATCTTCCCGCGGCGATAGCTCAGCACGACTTTCTGGGATGGCCGTGGCTCAAACATGGGCTCTGTCCGCCTCCTCGAACAGCCGCCGCTTCACCCGGTTAAAGGCAACCAGCAGAGGCCCGCTTTCTTCGTAGCCCCCTTCGTTCAGCCGGCTGATGCCCAAATACACCTGTTTGCGACAGCGTCGCAGCAGCCCTGTGACCAGGCGATGGAGCGCCGTCTGACGGGCCTCGAATTCGTGGGCCTCGGTCCACAGTTCGCCTGGCGTCCAGTTGCGACTGAGGACGTAAGGATGGGTCAGCGGCTGGTAGATGCGTTCCCACCAGCCACTGCTGCTCACATTGAGCCAGAACTGGTAATCCACCGGGCGGTTGTACATCAAGAACGTGTAAGCCGGCGCCAGCAACACGGCCTCTTCGGGCTGGAACCTCCAGCCCCATTCGTATTGGGCGGCCAGGACGCCCTGTCGCACCATGTCCACATATTCCTGTCCAATCGTCCGCCCCGCCGGCAGCTCGGACGCGCTGACGACCTGCCGGAAGCGCCGCACCGATTCGACTAGGTTGGCGGCCTGGGCGGCTGCGTCGAGGTCATCGTGAAAGCCAAACCCCTTGCGCGACAGCAGCTCATCGAAAATGAGGCTGAAGAAGTGATCCAGTTCAGCCCAAACCCCACTCTGGCGGTAATTATCCAGCCATTGTCGCAGCGACTCGTAACGTTCTCCCAGCGAGTAGGTCAGCCGTTCCTGAGCCTCCACTTCCAGGTCGTCAAAGGACGCCAGGTATGGCGTCCCATCGCGCGGGCGATAAAGGATTCTCGTCAGGAGGTTGGCGCGCACCCAGTCCAGGCCGGACAGGGCCTGCAGCATGGCCTGGGCCACTTCCTCGGCGGAGGGCGCCATGTTCCAGTGCGAATGAGCCAGCAGCGCCAGGGTCAACAGACAGCGCGTGGCCGGTTCGTCACACAGGGCGCGCGAAGGGCGGTGGGAACGAACCTGCACGCCATACTGGCGCAGGCGGTCGGTCAGCATGAAGCGCAGCGCGTCGCTCAGGAACGGAGCCAGTATGGCGATTTCGTTCGGCGGGACCTGCTCTTGGTTGATTAGCCTGGCGACCTCTTGTGCGGCCAGGTCCAGCACCTGTGTCTGGAAGCGTGGCGTGATGTCCAACAGTGAGCCGTCCGAAAGGATGGAAAAGGCGCGACCTGCCTGCCCTTGAGGTATGGTCGTCGAACGGCCCAGCGCAAGGGAGAGATGGGCGCGCAGAGCATTCATGTCAGCGGACATAATGTGAGAATCGGCAAGGGCTACTGTCTCGCGGCAGACTTCCCTCAGGGTATACGCGCTCGTTGGGTCTGCGCCCAGAAAGGCGCGGTAGCCGCCTTCACTGTCGTACAAGATGATTGCCGATTCGCAACGGGACAGCCACTCACGCAGCAGGTCGTGGATAACCGGTGGGTTCTCCTCCACGTTGTCGGCGATGAGGTGCCGGTATTTGTCGAACAGATAGGAGCGGAACGCCTCGAGCGGCAGCAGGTGTCGAACAAATACCTCGAGCTGGAGCGAGAAGTCCAGCAGGTTGTGGCGCAGGCAGTATCTGCGGAAATCGAGGGCGCGCTCCTGCGCCTGCTCGAAGACGCGCAGACGGCTCGACTCGCCGGCCCATGCTCCCTTCAGCCGCTCGGCGATGCTCTCCGCTGGAAAACCGGCCAGGGCCGCTTTGTTCAGGTTGTCAATCAGTTGGCTGATCAAACGGTTGCGGCTGATGGTGATGCCTTCAAAGCCGCGCGAGGTCAGGCTCAGGCCGGTCACCCGCTGCATGTAGTACTGCGTCGTCTCCAGGTTTAAGAACACTGGCGGCCGGGCCGGCTCGGCGAAACCGGCCCGCTGGGCGATCAGCGGCCAGAACAACTCGACGTGACGCCGAACCAGCCGGCCCACCGTCGCAATTTCCACTGTGCCGCCCGACGGCATTTCCGCCGACAGCAACATCTGCTCGTAGGGCCAGGCGAGCGTCTGTTGCGGCGTCAGGACAAGTATCTGAGGGGCCGGCACCCCTTGCTCGAGTAGGTGGCGGATACGCGCCACGGCTAACGAGGTTTTGCCGCTGCCGGCTGGCCCTTCGAGGAACACGGTATGATTGTTCTGGTGCGGCGCGGCGACAATGGCTTGTGCCTCCGCTGATACAGAAATTCCGCCCATATAAACTTGCTCGGACTTTTCAGATGTCGCAGACACTTTCGAAAGCCGCCTGGCAAGCCCGAATGGCGCACAGCGCTTCGTCCCTGTCCCGCCGGCGGATGCGGACACAGACTCCACAATCCGAGCTGAGATGGCGCGGCACGGGCACGAGCTTGCAGGCGATGTTGGCGCTGCCCAGCACTTTCTCCAGGCGAATGGCGTGGCTGGTGCTGGAGACCAGGATCACAGTGTATTCATTATCGCTCATTTCACACTACCGGTCAACTCGTTCACCGCCGCGAGTGCGGTCTGCACCTCTTCAATCGTGTTGAAAAACCCCAAACCAAACCGCACCGCGCCGCCCGGAAACGTACCCATCGTCTTATGGGCTGCAGGTGCACAGTGGAGCCCGACCCGACACAGTATGCCGTACTCTTGATCCAGTCGCTCCCCCACCTCTGACGGTTGCAGGCCCGCGACGTTGAACGAAACGGTCGCCGTCTGCTTTTGGGCATCTAGCGGGCCATACACCGTTACATTCGGCATCTCCATCAGGCCAGCTATCAGCTCCTGCGTAAGGGCTATCTCGTGCTCGCGGATGGCCGCGATGCCTTGTTCCATGAGCCACCGAACCGATGCGCCCAGCCCGGCCAATCCTACGGCGTTGAGCGTGCCGCTCTCGAACCTGTCGGGCAGGAAATCAGGCTGTTCCTCGCGCTCGGACCGGCTGCCCGTCCCACCGCGCTTAAGCGGCGAGAGCCGGTTGACGTCCACCCGCTCGCCGATGACCAAGCCGCCTGTCCCGGTGGGACCGTAGAGCGACTTGTGTCCGGTGAACGCCAGCAGATCAATGCCGTCGGCCTGCACATCAATCGGGTACGCGCCAGCCGTTTGGGCGGCGTCAACCAGGAAGATCAGGCCATGTCGCCTGGCGATGCGCCCCACCTGGGCCACGGGCAACAGCGCGCCGGTGACATTCGAAGCGTGGTTCAGGGCGATCATCGCCGTATTTCTGCGGATGGCTGCTTCTATATCCGAGGGGTCGAGCACACCTGCCGGCGAGCACGCGACTGAAGTGACCTCAACCCCCTGTTGTTCGAGTGCACGCACCGGACGCATCACCGCGTTGTGTTCCAGGCTGCTGATGATCAGATGATCGCCCGGCCGCAGATAGCCCTGCAGGCACAGATTGAGAGCTTCGGTGACGTTGTGCGTGAACACGATGCGCAGCGGGTCGGGCGCGTTGAAAAGCTGAGCCAGGGCCTCTCGCGCGTTGTACACGATGCGACTGGCGGCTACCGCCTGCCGATGGCCGGACCGGCCTGGGCTCGCTCCCACCTCGCGCAGAAAATGCGACATCGCCTCGATGACTACGGGCGGCTTGGGCCAGGACGTAGCCGCATTGTCAAAGTAAATCATTGTTAGCCCCCTACAGTCTGGGCAGGTCGGGCATGGAAACCCGACCTGCCCCTGAGCGGCAGGTGTGGAGAGACCTGCCTTACTTCGAGAGGATCAGGCGGAACTCGTCGCCCATCTCCTGGACTTCGACCTTGCAGCCGGCCTTTTCAGCCATACGGCGCACGTTCTCTCGCGAGGTAACCGTCTCGACCAGGACATGGATGGGAAATTTGCCTGCATCAATGGCTTTCCGCGCCAGGATAACCGGCTGTGGGCAGGAAAGCCCTCTGGCGTCTACTTCAACGGACATCGTTTCACCTCCCTGCCTTATTTCTCACGCATCGTAAAGCCGATGAACAAACACACGACCAGGCCCAGTACAACAGCGACCATGCCGGCGTTGGTCAGGCCACCGACCTTGACCACTCCCTCTACCACGCTGTCGGGCGTCCCGGCCAGGGTGAAATTGTGGGAAATGCCTGCACCGATAATCATACCCAGCACAAATATCCCGGCGTCGCCATCGCCCTCGCCAGAGAGGAACAGTTGACGGCCCGGGCAGCCGCCAGCCAGGGCGAAGGCCAGCCCGGCCAGGCTCATCCCCAAGAAATTCCACAGCCAATCGCTGTGCGCTACCGGCTGGGGTGAAAATCCGACATGGAACTGCCCTAGCGCCAGGTTGGCGAGGAAAGCCACCACCAGGAGCGCGGCGACGCCACTGATCAGGTGCGTATCACCGATGAGGAAGACATCGCGGACCGAGCCCATGGTACAGAAGCGAGTACGCTGCGCCAGCCCGCCGATGACCAGCCCGGCCACCAGCGAGATCAGCAGCGGGGCATGGAGCGAGCCTGGCCCTTTCTCGCTGAAGAAAATGGGGCCACCTTCGCTGAATTGAGGAGCGAAGATACGGAGCAACAACAGGCCGACCATAATCAGCGGCAGAATCAGGCCGACCGAGGCATAAGTTTTTTGGGAGCGCCCCAGGTTATAGCCGCTTTTGAGGAACAGTACGCCGATAACGATGCCGACGGCCAGACCAACCAGTCCGGCAATCGCGTTGAGGTCTCCGCCGGCCAGCCGCAACAGCGCGCGCCAGGGACAGCCGAGAAAGGCCAGTGCCCCGACCATGGCCAGGATGCCCAATACAAAGCGGACGATGGGCGCGGAGCCGGCGCGGGGTTTGAACTCATTGAAGAGCAGGGCAGCGATCATCGCCCCCAGGACAAAGCCGATGATCTCTGGCCGGATGTACTGAACTGCTGCGGCGCGGTGCAGGCCAAGCCCACCGGCAATATCACGCTCGAAACAGGCTACGCAGATGCCCATGTTCGGCGGGTTGCCAGCCTTTTGCAACAGGGTGGCCAGCAGTCCGATGACCGCGCCTACCAGTACAATGCCCCAACGAGAGGCAAAGAATTGGGTGAGCCGCTTAGACATTCTTGTGTCTCCTTTCTGCACTCGGTTTGTTGAATGGCAACAGCTTCCGGCCCGGTGCTCAGGCGCACGGGACGGCTATTGCTTCGTTTGATGCGGACAGATTGGCTCAACTGAGCCCCGGCTTGCGCTCAAACTCAACAAAGCAAACGCATAATTGGCTCACCCCCTTTCCTCTCAGACTTGGCGAGCGCGGCCTTGAGGCCGCCTCATGGGTTGGGTTGGGGAAAAACCGGCATTCTGGCTTGAACAGACCTGCCTGTTGGACTGAATATACAATTTCGGCCAGTTCTTGTCAACTGCCCACCCGCTCCAACACGGCCAGGGTCTCCGCCGCACAGCGTTCCCAGGTGAACTCGCGCGCTCGGCGCAGACCTCGTTCTATCAAATTTGCCCGCAAGGCAGGCTCGGTCAACGCCTTCATCATCGCGTGGGCCAGTTCGGCCTCATCGTATGGGTCAACCAACAACGCAGCGTCGCCAGCTACTTCGGGCAGGCATGAGGCGCGTGAAGTCACCACAGGCACGCCGCAAGCCATGGCTTCGAGTATGGGGAAGCCAAAGCCCTCGAACAACGAAGGGAAGACGAACGCCTTCGCACCTGCCAGCAACGGTGACAGGTGCGATTGGGGAACATACCCGACGAAAACGATCCGATTCCCCAAACCCAGCGTGTTCGCCTCGTTGAATATCTGGTCGTATAGCCAGCCTTTCTTGCCGGCCAGCACCAGCAACGGCGGCTCGCCTGCCTCCATTGGCCATGCACCCAGCATCTGCCCGAAGGCGCGTATCAGCCGGACCAGGTTCTTGCGCGGGTGCAGTGTACCAACGTAAAGAAGATAACTGTCCGGCAGGTCATACTGCGCTCTGACTTCTTGGATGCGGCCTGCCTCTGGGGGTGTGAACGCCGCATCATCAATGCCCGGATAGATTACCGTAATTTTGGCCGGATCAACTGAGCAATGTCGGATCAGGTCATCGCGGGTCGCGTGCGAGATCGCAACGATGTGATCGGCCTGGCCGACGTTCCAGCGGGTAGACCAGTCCAGGTAGAGTCGGTCTCGCTGACGATAGGCCGTGGGATAGTACAGGTGGCCCAGGTCCATCACGGTGACCACACTGCGCGGATGAACGATGGGCAGCACGTGGGCCGGCACAAACAGAACGTCAGGTGGACGAAATAACATCTCGGCAGACAGGCGGACATGCGTCCACAAACGCGGGAATGGAATGACCACTTGCTCGGCGTCCGGAATATTGAGGAAGTGGTTGGAGGGCGGATGTTCCCGCATGTACAGCCGATAACGATGTCCGCCCGATAATCGAAGGAGGGCATTGATCAACCGCCAGGAGTAATGTTCGGTGCCGGTCGGTTGAGGCACTGCGGCCCTGCTCGCATCAATTCCGATGTGCAAGGGAACAGTCATCGGCCAGGAACTCTGCCAATTCATTGGCGGGAATGGCCCCCTCGCGCAGAATGCGCGGCGGCGATTGCGTCAAGTCGAGCACGGTGGAGGGGACGCCCCCTCTGCACGGCCCGCCATCCAGCACCAAAGGAACGCGCCTATCAAGTTGCGCCAACACCTCCGCCGCGGTCGCCGGGCTGGGACCTCCCGACAGGTTCGCGCTGGTCGCCGCCAGTGGCGCGCCCAATGCGCGAATCAGCGCACGCACGACGGCATGATCTGGAGCGCGCACGGCGACGCCTGGCCCGGCGCTGACGATAGCTGGCACACACGGCGCCTTGGGCAACACAAGAGTCAACGCACCAGGCCAAAACCTCTCGGCCAGACGCCAGGCCAGGTCCGGCACCGACTGAGCAATTTTTGGCAGGTCACTGCTGCCAGTCACCAGCAATGGGATGAACTTCTCGGGTGGGCGGTCCTTCACCACGTAGAGGAGAGCAACCGCCTGCTCGATGAACGCATGGGCGCCTACTCCGTAGACCGTGTCAGTAGGAAAGGCGACCACCTGTCCGGCCCGAAGGAAATGGACCGCCTCAGCAATCGCTCCTGGTTTGTCGGTGGGGAACACGCGGGTATCCCACTCAACCATCGCACCGTCTGCCATTGAGGATGAAACGCTCGATACCATAGGCCGCGCCATCCTCCCAGATGGGTGGCAGGACGCAGTCAGCCGCGGCCTGCACCTCCGGCGAGGCATTGCCCATCGCCAGGCCGAGCCCGGCCCAACGCAGCATGTCTATATCGTTTTCGTTGTCACCGATAGCCGCCGTCTCCTCCTGCAACACACCGAGATGGGCGGCCAGCACCGCCAGCGCGCGCCCCTTGGAAACCGTCGGCATCACCCCTTCGATCAAGAGTGGGTGTGACCTGAGGATGCTCACCCGATCACCCATCGCTGCTTTCAACAGCGGCAACACCGCTTCCGTCCGTTCCGGCGACTCTGACACCACAATGAATTTGGTCGGGTTACGGTCCAGTACAGCCATCAGGTCGGGCGTCAGACTTTGGTTGATGCGTGACAGGGCGGTGTACAGTTCGAACTCACGGCCGCCTTTTTCCATGAATGTCTCATCGCCAATGTAGATGTTGAGGTGCCAATCATGAGCGCGGCACAGGCGAACCACCTCGCGCATGAGGTCAACCGGGAACAGGTCCTCATAGAGCACCTGTCCCGTCTTGATGTCTTTGACCAACGCGCCCTGATGGGTGATCACCGGCAGGTCTATGCCCAGTTCGTGGGCGAAACGCGACACAGCCCCGAAGGTGCGCCCCGAAGCCAGAGTGACCATGACGCCGCTTTCCTGCGCCCGCCGAATGGCAGCCTTTGACCGTTCCGAGATATTGCCCTCGCGGGGCAGGATGGTGTCATCCAAATCCATCGCCAGGAGTCGGTAATTCATCGTCTCACCACAACAATTCGGTCGAGACCGGCGTAGTCTTGTATCAAAGAGACGTCGGCTCGGCCCAGTATTTCTGTAACCAGTTCGACAACGGCTCGCCCCTGCGTCGAGCCGATCTCCAACAGCATGGCCTGGGGGCGATAGCCTGCGCCAGCAACCTGCATCAGCAATCGCCGGATGAGGGCCAATCCATCCGGGCCTCCATCCAACGCTTGGCTGGGTTCGTAAAGCCGGATTTCCGGCCCCAGAGTCTCGAGTTCAGCGTGCGCGACGTAGGGCAGGTTGGCAACCACCATCTCCACCGGCCCAGGCACGGCGGACAGCAGGTCTCCTTGCAACGATCTGACGCGGCCCGAGACGCCGTGTCGGGCGCAGTTGCGCGCGGCCACGGCCAACGCCGATGTGCTTTGGTCTACAGCGAATATCTCCGCCTCGGGCAGGGACACTGCCAGACTGACTGCGATAGCGCCGCTGCCAGTGCCTATGTCAGCGATAATCACTTTGCCTGCCGGGTCAATTTGCCGCGCCGCCTCGATGGCGCGCTCCACCAGCAGCTCGGTCTCCGGCCGGGGGATGAGCACATTCCGGTCCACTTCGATTTCCAGGCCAAAGAACTCTTTGTATCCCAGTATGTAGGCCAGCGGCTCCCGCTGTGCGCGTCGCTGTACGAGCATGAAGAAAGCTCTCACTTGCTCTGGCGACGGGCTTTGACGCCAGCGCGACACCAATTGCGCCCGGCTAAGGCCAAGCACATGGCCCAACAGCAATTCAGCGTCCAGACGGGGAGCATCGCAACCGGCCGACCTGAGCTGTTCGGTAGCCTTTTGAATCAGTGTGGCGATGTCGCCTCTCCCGCTGCAAAAGCTCACGCTACCTCAGCGGCCTTCAGCCTTTCGGCCTGTTCGGTGGTGGCCAGCTCATCAATAAACTCGTCGAGCTCACCCTCCAAGATAGCTTCCAGGCGGTAGCTGGTCATCCCGATGCGATGGTCTGTGACCCGGTTTTGCGGAAAATTGTACGTGCGCACCTTTTCGCTCCGCTCGCCAGTACCGACCTGCGCGCGACGGGTCTGGGTAATTTCATTTTGGAGACGTTCCTGCTCCATCGCATACAGGCGCGCGCGCAACACCGACATCGCCCGTAAGCGATTCTGAAGTTGGGAGCGTTCGTCCTGGCAGGAGACAACCAGTCCCGTCGGCAGGTGGGTAATGCGCACTGCGGAGTCCGTGGTGTTCACACTCTGGCCGCCGTGGCCGGTCGAACGGTATACATCAATGCGCAGGTCGTTGGGATCAATGTCAATTTCGATTTCGTCCACCTCGGGCAGGACTGCCACTGTCGCCGTTGAGGTATGGATGCGCCCGCCGGCCTCCGTGGCCGGTACACGCTGTACGCGGTGCACACCGCTTTCGTATTTGAGCCGCGAATACGCGCCGCGCCCCTTGACCTCGAAGATGATTTCTTTGTAGCCGCCGATGCCAATCTCATTTTGACTGATAATCGAGGTCTTCCAGCCCCGATTTTCCGCATACTTCATGTACATCCGCGCCAAGTCGGCGGCAAACAGAGCTGCTTCATCGCCACCAGTCCCGGCCCGGATTTCTACGATGACGTTCTTCTCGTCATTGGGGTCTCTGGGCAAAAGCAAGGCCTTGAGCTCTTCCTGAAGGGCATCCAACCGCCGCCTGAGGGAGGCGATTTCATCGGCGACCATGTCCTTCATCTCTTCGTCCATATCCTCATTGAGCATAGCCCTGGTCTCAAGCAGGGCCTGCTCGGCGGCTCTGTATTCGCGATACTTCTGAACCAACTCGTCCAATTCAGCCTGTTCTTGGGCGTAAGCCCGCACCCGGTCCGGGTCGGTCGCCACCTCCGGATCTGCCAACAGCCGGTTCAGTTCCTCGTAACGAGCCTCGATTCCAGCCAGTTTTTCCAACATGAACGTTCAGTTGCTCCTCATTCGACACACCACGCGCGGCAGCCAAGCTGCCGCGCACGAGAGAATTCACTCTTTGGTAATCATAACACCTTTTGCAATTATAACACCAAAGCACTCATTTTTCAAAACGGGGTTCAATTTTGAAAGATGGGTGTCCGTCAAAGTTTTTCAGTTTTGTGGGAGGGGTTGGCGGGAAAGGAAACACAAAGAGCACCGCAACAAGTTATATTAACGGTGCTCTTCGTTATTTTATTGTGAGCCGTAGAGGAATCGAACCTCTAACCTAGTGATTAAGAGTCACTTGCTCTGCCAGTTGAGCTAACGGCCCATTCATGGCTAAGATTATAGAATAGAAGAGGCCTTTTGTCAAACGCCGGCGGCGCAATAGTCTGCAAGTCGGCATCCACAGAGCTTTGCTCCCATCCACCTATTCCATCCCCGCCGGCACGACGATCATCATATAGGTCGGGTTGTCGCGTACCCGCCAGCTTTCCGGTGAGGTGCGCCAGTCTCCCGGCGAGAACTCTAAACCAGGCAGGTGTTTGAGTGCAAAAGTCTCCAGGATGTAGGTGTGTCGGGCCTCAAACTGGCCGCTGTCTATGGGCAGTGCGATCGTGAACTTGGCTCCGGTCTGTACCACGCCGAGCGACAACTCGCCAAAGCTGACCTGAGGCTCGCCCCACGACTTGGCGGGTGACCAACCATCCTCGCCCTGCTCGATCGTGTCGGGCGAGACGGAGGTCGCGTCGTACAGGTTGCCTACGACATAGAATTCGGCGGGCGCACCGATGTTCCTGACCGTGACGTAGGCGGTGATGGACTGCGTCGCGCCGATGAGGCTGTCCGATAGTTGTGCGGCGTGAGACCAGGGCGTGTTGACCACTTTAACCGTTTTCTGGGCCAGGCGTGTCCCATCCGCAGCGGTCACTTCGATGTCAAACGTCCCCTCGCTGGGCGTATCTACCACGCCGTCGGCCAATCCCACCACGCTGGTCACAAGCGGCACAGCCGAATACTCGAACAGCGAACGCTCGGTGAGTGTGAACACTTGTGACGTTGCGTGGTCGTTCTTGAAGTTGTCCCATCGCCCTACGGATTTGGGCTCGCCAGTCGCCGGCCGTATCGTGACGTCCACCGGGCCCTCGTACCCTGTTCCACGGTAATCCGCACTGATGGATACGCCAAACTTGCCCAATGGCGTCCTGGCGTAGAACATGTCGAAGGTAACCTCATAGGTTGGGTCATTTGGGTCTGGCAGGCCAGAGAAGGTGAAGGTGAACTCGGGCGTCCGGCGCAGATGGTATTCTCTGCTCAGTTGCCGCCAGGCGCCGGGGCCGATTGAGGAAGCCAGAACGACAACAACCAGCAAGAGGAGAGCGACAAAGCCCACCTTTTTCCAGTTGGTTTGTACCGAGGTCTCTTTGCTCTCCTGGTCTAGTTCTGCCATTGAGCGACCTCTGGCAGCGGATACTGCCCATACTCGCGCACGGCGTCAAAAATGGCCAGGACGTTTGCGGTCGGAGCTTCGGGCTGGATGTCGTGCGCCGGGGCAAGCAAATAGCCGCCGTCGTAGCCCAGCTCGTAGATGCGCCGTCGCACTTCCTCTCTAACGTTCTCCACTGTGCCAAAGGGCACCACTTCCTGGATGTCTACGCCGCCGAAAAAGGCCAGCCGGTCGCCGTATTGCGCTTTGAGGCTGGCGGGCTCCATGTCTTTGGCCTTGGGCTGAATGGGGTTGAGCGCCTGCAAGCCGATCTCTATCAGCTCCGGGATAATCGGCGCGATAGAGCCGCAGGAATGGTAAGCGAGGATGACCTCAGGATTGGCCTGCCGACAGGCGTCGAACACCTGTCTCATGCGGTCCTTGAAATAGCGGCGCCACAGGCGAGGGGAGACCAACATGCCGCCTTGCGTGCCAAAGTCATCGCCGGTGAGTATGACATCTGCACCCAGCCCGATTAGAGTGCGAGCCACCTCGATGTTGAAGTGCATCACCTGATCCAACAGCGGCTCGACATAATCCGCGCCATAACTCAGGTCAATGACGAACTTTTCCAGGCCGATCAGGTTCCAGGCATACTCAAACACGGTCAGTTCGACCATGCCGATAATCGCGTAGTGACTGCCGAAGCGGGCGATCATCTCGCGGGCCATGTCCCAGCGGCCGGGCGCATCGACGCGGGGGAAGCGGTAGCGTGTCAGCTCGCGGGCCGAGCTGATGTCGGCCAGGGGCCGCCCGACGATTTCCAGGTTGACGCCCCAGTCATTGGCGACTTCCCGATAGATGAAGCCCCACTCATCGCTGAAAGTGCCATCGGAGCGGCGGGTCACCGGCGCGTCAGA
>Ga0129299_1000778_pt1 | contig 21012 bp, 14 predicted proteins | sample ConPoolayeCmetaG_FD_94477 | JGI IMG/M metagenome (GOLD analysis project Ga0129299, IMG submission 94477) | Hot spring microbial mat communities from California, USA to study Microbial Dark Matter (Phase II) - Cone Pool mat layer C metaG ...
AAGCATGACTTGAATGAGCGCAATCGCAACAGGCGCGAGCGCCGCTGCCGCTGCAACGCCAAGCTCAGACCGGTTCTTTCGCCGGACGGCGGCGGTCCTCCATGCGCCGCAGGCGAACGCCGCAAGGCCGTATATTCCGAGAAACGGCCTTACCGCGACAAGAAGACCGGCGAGACAGCCTGCCGCAAGCCAGTCCGTCAAGCGCCAATCCCGCCTAATGAACACCCACCAGACAAGCCACGCCACCAGCGCATGGGCAAAGGTCTCTGACGCCGCGTAGAAGGAATAAAAACCAAGCGGCGTGCCGATAAACAGCGCAGAGCATATCAGCACGGCTGTCCGCCTGTGCCCGGCTGCGCGGCAAACGACATCGAACAGGGGCAACCATGTCAAGACCGCGGCCAGCCAGCCGATGAGCCTGAAATCCACGGCAGGGACAACGCCCCTCACCATGTCCGCAGGAGCGAACAACAGCCCCGCGCCGTGGCCTGCAAGGGCGAGCGGCAACCCGGTAACGGATCCCTGCTCGCCCGGAATGTCATTTATCCTTCCGCTGGCGAACGCGCGCGCCCACGCAAGATATTCGGTGTAGTCCGGGCCTCCCTTCATGCCGGCAAGCAGCGCCAGGCACAGGCAGGGCAGGCCCAGGCCCTTGCCTGCAATCTCCAGGAGTTTGCGCCGCATCTGATCCAAGCTCACCCTCCCTCGATGTGGGCGAACACAAGGTCCCGCAACTCCACGACCGCATCCGATGATTCGAGGACCAGGAAGAGATCGTGTTCCCCTTCCCCAATGTTCATCTCCGCAACGAATCGCTGCACAGCCTCCCCCCTGACGCAGAACCTGGCAATGTGTTCCTTGTCCAGCAATACACGCAAATTTCCCTCCCGGTCCGCAGATCCGCCTGCATCGAACGCAAGCCGCCATCTGCCGGGTCGGCCGCACGTTATCCATAGGCGGCCGTATCCGCCGGGTCGGAAATGCCACCGCCCGTCAGCAGTCCTGAACAATTCCCATGCATAATCGAACTCCGTCGCAGCGGCGGACCGACCCGCAGCAGGCATGTTAAGGGGACCCCGACGCAGAACAAAAGAATGACCCGGAGGAGCCACGAGTATGCCATCCAGCAGCAGATCCGTTTGCTGAGAACGGATGCCGACGCCGAAAACCTTTTCAGACAGCCCGGCAGCATTCTCCAATTCCACAAAATGCCTTCCCTGCTCGAGATTCACGGCTGAACCGTAAACCGAATACCCACGATGGTCCACGTCCCTGTCCATCACAGTTTTGCCGTCAATCCTCACAACAACGCGCCGAGCCCTGCCGCCGGCCGCCTTTGCCCTGACCTTGACGTGATAGTTTCCGGACAGATCGCACACAAAATCATCAGCCACGCTGCCGCCGAGCCATATCCTGTAAACGCGATCCCTGAACTCGCCGAACTTCTGGAAGGCCATCTTCTCGGGTGCCATGAGCGCAGGCGTTCTCCATCGCCACGCCGGGTCATCCGGCGACGACCCGCCGCCAAGACGCAGAGAAAGTATGTCCGCGTTCCGGTCCTCCGGATACCTCATAGCGTCATTGGCAAATGCCAGGCCAACCACGTGCCTGCCAGGCGGTATCGCTGAAGTAATGCGGTAAATTCCCCATCGTGACGACCCTATCGTTACGTCCGCGACAGGGTCTCCGTCAACGCTGACCGTGAGGACGGGCCAGCGCTCCCTGACGGGAGTCCCGCGGGCAACGATCTCAAGCGGCAAACAACCGCCGCCACCGGTTACGCATCCAAAGCGCAGGGAGCAATCAGCAGCAAGACGCACGGCGGAGCCGTCCAATCCGAATGCCGCTGATGGAGGCGACACGCAGGCCACCAGCTCGCTCCCCCTCGCGGACGGCGCCTCCGGCTCGGACGAAAGGCGCAGGAGGATCGCTGGTTCAGGACGCCTGTGCGCTGCCCACAACGCCGCGATCGCAAGAACAAGAGCCGCTGCCGCCGACACAGCAGCCCGTTCAGGAAAAGACCGGAGCGCAGTTTTCATCCTTTTTTCCAGCATCCTCTCCTGCCAGCCAGACATAACGCAACACCCGCAAAGACCCATGATGCCGCGCTTGCAAGCACGCCTGCGCGCCAGGACCAGGGTTCGAACCTGAACTCCACGGTGTGCTTGCCGGCCGGAAGAAATACCGCTCGGAAAACCCCGCAGGCCTTCCACACCTTGAGCATGCGCCCGTCCTCCAGACGCGCTGTCCAGCCGGGATAGAATATGTCATTAAACACCAAACATGCCGGATGCGCGAGTTGGACTTGCACCATCACAGACTCGGGCCGGTACTCCAAGATCCCCGCCTCCTCCCCCTCCACTCTGCCTGCCCCGGCCAACGCGTCTTTCCAGAGGCTGGGTATGCAATCCTCGAAAAGCACAGTCTGGCGCGGGTCGAACGACGGGTCTGCCAGCGTCTCGAATACGCGTTCGTGCGGAATGCCGTCACGGATATCGCGGCTGATCCATACGCGCGGGAACGCGTTCCTGTTCTCGTAGATCCGGCCGGCAGGAACCTCAAGAACTTCTTCCAGCCCATCCATGATGATCCGCGAAGGCCGGGCCACATACCGCACGCTCATCAAATTCCACAACCGCTCGACCGGAACACGCTGATACAGTTCCGCAACATTCTTCAGAATAAACGGGTCATATACGGAGACATCCTGATATCCGAACAGCATGGCAGCGTTCACCGGCCAGGTCAGGCTCCACCGCTCCTGATCCTCGAAGATCAGACGCCTGCGCCATAGATTCCAGGATCTGAGCTGCGGTTTCACGGCCCGAAAAGCCTCTTCGACAAGCGGCCTGTCCAGAGGTGCGGGCGGAACTTCGAACATCCCTAAATATCCCTGTCCCGCGCGCTCCTGCCCCCTGAAATAGAGCTGCCAGCCTGTTGTGGCAGCCGAGACGCGATCGAACCCTGCGTGCCTGCGGATCCATCCGACGATCCGGGCTGGCGCGACCTTCCTGAGAGACGCGGCCGGCACCGCGAGATTGTACCCTGCGCTGAAAAGCGCCAGATCAGCCATCATCACAGCGATCAGGAAGGCCCATGCCTGGCTCTTGAACCTGAAAGGCCGCTGCAATCCGCGGCTCAGGGCCGAGAAAACGTACACCACCGCCGCTGCAGCCATGCCCGCGGCAAAGACGGCTGTCGAAACAATGCCCGGCGCGAGGAGCACCGCGGCGCCCAGATAAAGCCCGGATCCTGCAACCAGCCGCAAACCGGCCATCCGGCCAGGCCGCCACAGAACATCCAGGCCCAGCGCAGCAGCCATGGAAATCACCGCATAGAGGATGAAGAAATAATCGTTAGGCCAACGGAACCATCGGAGGAAGGGCGCCAGTCTCATCGCCATTTCCGCAAAACCGGTACGCGCGCCCATTCCCATCAGAATGGCAAACGGGACCAGCGCAAGAACAGGCGCGAGGAATCGGAAATACCTCTTCGAAACCAGCCCGTTAAGGGCGAGAAAAACACCTGCCGCGCCGACATAGGGAATGCTGACGAAGGGAAGCGGGTGCAGGGGAAAATACGGAGCGCCCGACAACCAGTGCAGCCAGGGGAAAGCAAGGGCCCGCAAACCCTCCGGCGGCATGGCGAAACGCTCGTAAGAACCAAGGTCCGCCAGCCCGCCTGAGCGCACCGACAATGCCGTAAATTCCAGTGCCGGCAGCCACAGCACCGCCGTCAGGCCCGCGAAGATCACCGCAGCCTGCGCCAGGCGCAGAACCGCTCGGCGACACCTGGCGAACCTGCGTTTCACAGCCGCGTCAAGAAGGGCGAACGCCGCAAAAAAAGCCAGCGCCGCATGACCGATCAGAAATATGCCGGGAGAGCCGCCGAAAAAAGAAATGCCTGTTACGCATGCAAGCAGAATCGCTCCACGAAAGCCGGAACGCATGAAAATCATCCTGATCAGGAGCATTTCCCAGGGCCACCAGGCCGCTGTGTTGACATAGGGAATGTGAACCTGCTCGTACGACATGAAGCTTCCATATGCAAACATCAAGCCTCCCGCCACGGCGCAGATCCTCGCCACACGCAAGCCGCGCAGCAGGGCAAACATTCCTGTGGAAGCGACAATCGCGTTCAGAATTCTCAGCACAAGGACCGCGGGAAAAAATGGCAGGAAGAGCAATGGAATCTTCAGCGGATAATACAGCGCGTTCTCCGGATTGGTCATGTATGGCATTCCGCCGGCAACATGAGGGTTCCATAGAGGAAACCGGAACTGACGCAGACTCTCGACAGCGTAGGTCCACCACGGCCAGTATTGGGCAACGATGTCGTCGTATGCAGGCCACGCCCCGTTCAGCAGCCCTCTGCCGTGAAACCCAACCGCCACGGCAACGAGCGCCAGCAGGCATTTCCTGTCCTCTCTGCGGAATATCACCTTTCGCTTCCTTTTCCGACGTGCACCCATTCCGCGCCGGTCACAAACCCGGATTTATGCCCGCGCAAAACAAGGACAGGACAAGCTGTCACTTCGCCAGACTCAAGTCCATCCTGATTGCGCCTTCGGATGCGGTGCCGATCCACACAACCGTTCCGGATTCCCAGCAAACCGCCGTAACCCATGCGGGAAAATCTTTGCCGGCGAGGGTGGCCTTCTCCATTCTGGAACGGCCCGGGATCATCAGAAACACAGAATGCTCCCTCAACTCGGCCCGCACTGCCCCCTCGATTGCATGGTCAGGGAGCTTTTCCGCGATCGCCGCATCCTCATCGCTCATCCTGCGCCCTTCATGGAAAAATGCCAGACCTGTGGCGGTACGGATCATGATGCTTCCATTCGCCTTTCGCCTGATGGACACAACATGATTGTCTGGAAGTTCGCCGAACTCCTCGATACGGGCAATGCCCTCATCCCCAACGCGCACAATACCAGCCCACCCAGCCATCCACAATCCGCCGCGTCTGTCAGACGCAATTCTCCGGACATGGCATCCGGAAAATCCTGCGCCAGGACCGAGCGATTTCCAGACTCCGTTGCTCACGCACGAAACGCCCTCCGCCGCATCTCCGTATCCCATCCAGATGCAGCCCGACGCGTCCTCGGCAAGGCATGACACAAAATCGCAGAGCGGTCCACCCATGCCGAGGAGGGAGTTGCCTGAGGAAAAGCGGCGCCACCTCGCGCCGTCAAAGACTCCTGCCCCCCGTTCAGTGCCGATCCATATCAATCCGGACCGGTCAGCGAGGACCGCGAACACATGCTTTCCCATGATTTCACCCCTGCCGGTCGCTATCATGGGGTCGGCCCGAAACGACTGCCATCGGCCGTCCGGAAGAAGCCGCGTCAGGCCGTTCTCCTTTGCGAACCAGACTGAGCCGTCCTGAGCGGCGAAAATGTCATGAACGCATCTTCGGGCGTGTTCGTGCGCGTCATCAAGCGGCTCAAAATGCCTGCCGTCCGCCGCCAGCACGCACGCGCCTCGGCGTGTGCCGACAAAAACGCGGCCCCTGCTGTCAACCGCCGCGGTGGTCGCATATTCGTCGGTCAACCCGTCTTTCACTGTGTAGTGCCGCCAGCCGCGGTCCGACAGGCTGCAGACCCCGCCGCTGGTGGCAACCCAGATCCTGCCGTCCGGCCCCAGCGCGATCCGATGAACGTTGTTGTGGACCAGCCCGTTTTGCCGCGTCAACTTTCCTTCCACCCTTCCTTCCCTGATCACCATGATTCCGCCATCGCTCGCCACCCACACTCTGCCATCGGGCCCCACCGCCACGTCCTCGGCCGTCTTTGTCGAAGTATGGCACGTGAATGCTTCCATGGGAATGTCCGCGCCGCACGCGGCCGGACTGACCGCAGGACAGGCGGCCGCAGCGGCAAGCAGGCTCATCGCCATTCTCCGGCGCGCGTTATTCTGCAAAAAGAACCGACTTTTGAATGCCATGTTTTTCCCCAAAAAGCAGGTTCCAGGGGCTGCCGTCAGCGTCCAGGGGAACGCGCAGGCCGAGCCGATAGATGATCATCGGCGTCACATCAACATCCCGAACAACGCTGTCCGCTGCTCCAACCCGCACATCCGGACCGGCGGCCAGCAGCACTCCTGGCCCCGCCTGGTCTGAAATGCAGCGCTCATCCGCAGGTCGCATGCCGAATCCGGCAGATCGCCTCGCCGGAGCCGACACCAGAACAAGAAGAGTCTTTTCAGGATCGGCCGCTGCCAGCAGCGCTCCTGTTGCACGGTCCACGTCGCGCAACAGCCGAAAACAGCTCTCCGCCGCCGCTTTGTCCGGCGGGATTTGTCCCCTTTCGGTGCTGCGCCATTTTTCCAGACCTGGCAGGCACACAAAAATATCCGGCCGGCCAAATCGTTCAGCAGCACGCATTGCGACCCTGACAGCGAGCCTGTCGAGCCGGGCGCACCGGCACTCTATTTCCGTCAGGAAGGAGGGAGAAGAAACTTCGCCGGACTCGGAGCCTCTGCCGCGCTCCGCGCCCGCGCAGGCTTGAGCATCCTGCTCCAGGCTTGTCACCGGAACGATGACAGCTCTTGCGGCGGGAAGCGGATACCACAGCGGCCATCCGACAGCAACCACAGGCCGGCCGTTTTCCGCCAGCACATCCCAAATCACCCTCTGGGCCGGATCCGCTGCTCCATCAAAACATTCCAGATCCTTCCCGGTTGTCGCGCCGTGAGATGACTGGAACCTTCCTGTCAGCAGGGTGGCAAGAACTCCCTCCGCGGTTTCGGCGGTCCAATGCAGCCCGGCCCAGCATGCCCTGCTCGACATAAGCGACCGGATTGCCGAACATGATTCATCCCGCTCCATGAAACGGACATCCGCCCATGAAAGTCCCGGCACGCAGACCATGATCAGGCGAATCCCTGAGTGTCGGGAATAAAAGGGTTTCAGGCTCATCGCAAACGCCGCCCCGGCCAGGAACAGCGACAGCGCGCAGCCTGCGGCATTTTTCCAATTTGAACCTGTCAACGACACTGAAAGTCCCTCACAAACACATCCTCGATAGTCATCCTTCCCGAACCCGAAACATACTCGATACGTACGCTTCTTATCACCGTCGGTTCAGGCAGATCGAAAGTGCTCCGGAAAACCAGCAGCGGATATCTGCGGAGCGAAAAAGCCCTGCACATCCTTGCGCGCGCTATCTCAAGGCCCTCAATGCCATGACGCAGCGCCGCGGCATGTTCCGGCCTCAGGAAGGATGTTTCCGCAGTATCAATCCCCGCGCGCAGGGTCTTCGCATGGGAAGCGCCCCCCGCATCGGTCACTGTGATCACGGCCACAGGCTCGCCCTGAGGCGCGCCATGCGCGTATTGGAGGGCATTGATCACGTCAACTGCCGTGACAGGAAAGGGACAGAGAACCGGCGCGTTGAACGGGCCGCTCATCCGGTCAATCACCGCAGGCTCGAATTCGAGCCGGCTGAAACGCGCGCTTTCGCCTGGCCGTTTGCAGGCAAAGGCGATCCATGCTGACGCCGCGATTGCAAGAGCCGCTCCGACGACAGGAAAAGCTCTCTCAGCCTCTGCCCGAATGCGTCCGGGCAATGAAAAGAACGCGACAATTGCCCGCGTCAGAAACGCAATTGCCAGAGCCGCGACCCCGCAAAAAACCAAAACCTCCGCGGCGCCGGCCGCATCTCCACACCGGACCGCATCAATCAGCCTCCCTGGAACCGGCGGTCCCTGGCCCAGCGCTCCTTCGGTGAGAGCTGCCGCAAAACACTGGCCGGTTCCCAGCATGAAACGCGCAAGATCAACGAAGGAAAAGACACGGTCTGTGACGAGCGAGTCTTCAGGAATGCCCTGCGGGACAGCCTGCACAATGTATGCGCACATGAGCAGCAAATTGCCGGCTGCAAGCGCCCCGCAGACCGCCGCGGTCCAGGCCGCGCCGATGCGCGCCATGAAGAGTTCGGCAAGCCGGGCAAGTCCCAGCCCAAACAAAGGAAGAAAGCCGATGAAGAACCGGTTTCCGAACCCTGTTCCGGTCCACCAAACCGACCAGCTGGAAAGCACGTAAAGTGCGGCCAACACCGCGCCGGTCGCGGCGAGCGCAGTTTGCCGGTCTTTTTGGATGAACAGGACCAGACCTGCGAGCCCGGCCGCGAAGACAGGATGCCATGCAACCAGGCCATGGCGCTCAGGGGAGAAAAGGAGCCCTGCCACATCAGGGTGCAACCAGCGGAACCTGTCTCCGACCTCAGCATAAGGTGTGGAAAGCCATGCGCCGGACACCGCCTTCCAGAGAACCATCTGCGGCAGAAAAGCCGCAGCCGCCGCCAGGATGAAAACCGAAAGACATGTCACTCCGAGCCTGCCGCGCCCGAAAAGCCGAACAAGATCAGGAAAGGCAACTGTGCACGTGATCGCGTCAACAGGTCGCACCAGCGCGATCATTCCGGCCAGCATTCCCAGTCCTGCCCACCGGCAGGCCGCCGTGGATTCGCGAGTTTTGACCCAGAACACGAGGAAAGCCGCAACCAAACAGAACGAAATCGGATGCGGCCAGCCGTTCCATGAAAACATGAAGAACGGAAGCGGGGAGGCCCAGGCGCAGAGCAACACTGCCGCCAAAGAGGCGCCCCGGCTGAACCAATGCCGCAGAAAAATCCAGCACAGAACCAGGCCGGCTGCGCCGTAGAAAACGCTTCCTGCGCCTGTCACCATCAGCGCAATGTCGGTTGGCGCGTTGCGGACCGCAGCTGTTCCGTACAAGCCGCAAAGGGCCTGCGTCGCGATGCCTGCCAGCCAGAACGGGAATTCTGCCAGGCATGTTCCCATATACCTTGCGGACCCGTGAGGAAAGGGATTGTATGCCCTGAAAACATCGTTCAGGCACACATTGTCGTAAAACACCAGGTCACGGTCCGAAACAATTGACATCAGTTGAGCCCGATATTGGGCAGCATCGTGGACGAAAACTCCCTGATAGAACAGAGCCAGACCGGCAATGACAGAAGCGACAATCAAGCCCGCAGCCAGCATGTTCCGGAAGCGCTCGCTCCTGCCGAGACCTGCCTGCTGAAGCGCGAGCGCAAGCGCGGCTGCAATGCAGCAGGCAAACCCGTACACCGCCAGTCCCGCCCAGTCCAGGAGCAAAGCCGCGAACGCAAAAAATCCGGCTGCCCATAACGGAGCGACTGCAGTCAGCATCGCGCGATGCCTTCCGGCGGCACACAGGCCCGGCAAAACAACCGACGAGGCGAGGAATCTCCCGAAGGCCGGCCCTGTGAGCAGGCCAACAAGCGCCATGGCAGTGGATGTCAGTGCGCCGGCGCCAAGCCAGGCCATGGCAGATCCCAACGACAAGCCAACGCACAGCCCGAGTGCCGCCCAGGCCAGTCGATACTCCGAAACAGGCTGAACCCGGATTTTGCGTTTGAGAAACGGCCGCAGTTGCATAACCTATCGGAAAAATATGCTGCCAGATCCCGACTCCCGTTGAACGCCAAACACAGAAAGGCGGACAGGAAAAATGGAAGGAAAAGGCCATCTATCAAACCGCGAGGCATTGTCCGGAGCGCGGCATCTGCTTTGTTGAGAGGCGGTTGCAGCATGGGGATACCTCGTCACACCTCCATGCACCGCATCTGGCAGGGTCAGTCCAATTGCAATGTGCGGATGATAAACCATCTCTTTCACGGCTGAGTTCTGTGTGCTACTGTATAACGGAGAAACGGCCAATGGCAAAGGATTCGTCATCAGCCAGCGGGCTCCTGCGGCCATCCCGGGCAGTGGCTGAACCGGCAATCTGACGCCGAGAAATGGCCTCGTCGTGCAACCTATCGGAAAAACAGGCATTCAGGCAGCCTGAACAACAAACACAAGAAAATGAATGGGAAGAACGAGACAAGAGGGCCATTTACAGAAGCCCGGGGGATTACCCGATGCCCGGCATCTGCCTTGCCGCCGGGCGCCTGCAACATGCAGCGCGATCCGGACGTCGCATTTACCCGATTGGCAGGAATCGCAAGATCAGGCCGGAATATTCTGGCGCTCGCCGCGCTCGTGGCCGCCGTGTACGGCAGAAGTCTGCGGTATGATTTCGTCTGGGACGATGCCGCCCTGGCCGCCCCGTCTGCCTCGCGCGAGGGGAAACCGTGGTTTGTTTCTTTTTTTCAAGGTTTCTGGCAGGCGGAGTCAAATGTTGAAGATGCGGGCCGCTCGTTTTACCGTCCGGTGGTTTCCCTGTCGTTCCGTCTGGATGCGATGCTGTGGGGTTCCAATCCGGCCGGCTTCCACCTGACAAACCTCCTGTCTCATATGCTTTGCGTCGTCGCAGCCCACGAGCTGGCGCGCCGCGCGCTGAAGAACGCCTGGGCGGCGCTCCTGGCTGCGGCTGTTTTTGCCGTCCACCCGACGCGCGCTGAAAGCGTCTGCTGGATTTCAGGGCGGACCGACATCCTCTCTGCACTGTTCTACCTGCCCGCCATCATGATGTTTCTTGAATGGCTCCGCGGCGCCGGGGGCGCGCGCCATGCCATTGGAGCGATGCTTGCCTATTTGCTCAGTCTTCTCTCGAAGGAAACAGCCTTGTCTTTCCCGCTCCTCGCCATGACATGCGCTGCTCATCCAGCCATGAGGAAAAGAAGCGTCAGGGAAACAGTGGTTATCTTCATCGGATTTGCCGCGGTCACGGCGGTCTATCTTCTCCTGAGAATATCGGCGCTGGGCGCGATCGCGGCTCCTCCCATCTATGGCACGTTCTTTACAAGAACGATTACAATCCCTGTAGCGCTTCTCAAGTACGCCGGCCTCCTTGTCGGGATCGTCGGAGCAGATCCTCACCATCCTGACAAGCTTGCGGATTCTCTTTTTAATTCATCAGTCATAGTCTCGGTCATTTTTCTCGGTTTGCTTGCGGCACTTGCTGCGTCGCTGTGGAAGAAAGGCCAGGCCGCTCCATTCCTGGGGCTGTCGCTGACATTTGCCCCGCTTCTGCCGGCCCTGAAACTGGGAACTTTCGGAGATGTGCTTTATGCAGACAGATTTCTGTACATCCCGTCAGCCGGCTTCGGCATACTCGCAGCATGGTTCTGCATGGCTGTCTCAAATCGTCTGGAATCAGCCGGCACAAGGATCAAGACTGCTGCCGTTGTCCTCCTGTGCATGTGGCTGGCGGCCCTGTTCGCGGGAGCATTGGCCAACACGAGGCACTGGCGAAACGACATGGCTCTGTTCGGACGCGCCGTCCGCACATCCGGCGAATCGGCCTACATCCGGTACAACTACGGCAATGCCCTGCTCAAAGCCGGCAGACTTGAGCGGGCCCTGGAGCAGTTCATGCTGGCGGCCCGTTTGGAGCCTCCGGCCACCTTTCCAATCACGAACGCTGGAATTGCGCTGGCGAGGGCTGGCAGAGCGAGAGAGGCGATTGATTTTTTCAAAAGAGCCGAAATGCTCGGCGAAGCAACCACAATACTCTATGACAACATGGCTAATGCCCAGAGACAGGCGGGCATGCTTGAAGAGGCGGCGGCCTCTTACAGGAAATCCCTTGCCATTCGGGAGACAGACGTCGCCCTGAACAATCTGGGCGAGTGTCTTGCAGCCATGGGCAAGGCAGAGCAGGCCAGGGAATGTTTTCTCTCTGCGCTGAAACTGCGGCCTTCAGCGCCGGTTTACAATAATCTTGCCCTTGCAGAACTGGAAATGAAGAACTACTCGAAAGCCGAGCGTTGGCTCAGAAAAGCTCTGGCATCCGGCGACAGGTTCCGTGCGGATCAGTTGTTCACCCTGGAATACAATATGAGCAGGGCATTGGCCGGCCAGAAACGAATGGGAGAGGCGTCCAACCACGCAAGAAAAGCCCTGCAATTGGCGGATGCAGGATATGGCCCGCCGCCGGACTCGGCTCCAATCAGAGAACTGACTGCCATGGTCTCCGGCCGGGGAGACAGTTCAAACTCCTCCCGCCAATAAAGCCGGCCGCCGCGGCTGGAAGGCAAAATCCGGGTTGGAAACGAAATGGTCGAAAGCGGCAAAAATTCAAGCAACTTTTTTGTTGTCTGAGGCAAAACAGGAGTCTAGTATGCCGGATGTAAGGGTCGGATACGGATGAGCGCTGTCGACGACATCAAGAAGCTTGTGGCCAAATTCAAGCGCGGGATATCGGACGTGGTCGGCCTCGATGTATCCGAAACGGAAATTGCAGCCGCAAGGATCAGAAAAAACAATGACGGCTCCCTCGTGCTCACAGCGGCGGATATTCTGCCGGCCCCCCGCATGACGCCGGCGACTGCCGATGCCCCGGCCAATGTCGCGCCATGCCAGGTTCCTCAAAAGCTCAAGGCTCGGTATGCTTCGCTCGCCATGACCGGCGACAGCGCAATCATAAAACTCCTCACGTTCCCGGGCGCATTTGACGAGAATGCGGATGGAAACAAGGTGATCGAGAACATCGGAGTTGACAAGCCTGACAACTACCGGATCTCCTTCAAACTGATCAGCGCCGGACATGCAAAGGCCGAATCCCGCGTCCTTGCAGTGGCAGTCCCTGAGCCGGAAGCCCAGGCATGCGTGATGTTGCTTCCGTCAGGCATTCCCGCGCCGCATTCCCTCGAAATTTCGGCCCTGAGCGCGATCACCGCTTTTCTGCGGGTAGGCGGGGAAAGGCACAGGAACGACGCTGTCGGAATCGTGGAGTTCGGCCGGAACACAACGACATTTTCCATCCTCAACAAGAACACTCTGGTGCTGATTCGAAGATTCCCGGCGGGCACGGCGGCCGTGATGAACAAAATTCAGGAGTCTCTGGGAGTTGACCAGGAAACCGCTCAAGGCATCGTATCGGACGGCTCATTCGACATATCGCAGTCAATAAACGACATCATGGACCCGGTGATAAAGCAGATGATAGTGTCCAGGGATTTCGTGGAACGCCGGGAGAACTGCCAGATGACGAAACTGTACATTTCCGGCGGCCTCACCGTGTCGCGCGACCTTGTGGAGGAAATGAAGACATCGCTTTCTGTGGAAGTCTCGACATGGTCTCCATTCGAGGGGTTGACCGTTCCGGAAGGCGCCGTGGCGGATGTTTACAAGGGCCAGGAATGGCGTTTTGCCGCTGCGGTCGGCGCATGTCTGGCCACGTTTGAGGAAACATGAACCTGCGCGTCGAACTGATCCTTCCCGCGGAACAACGCAGCGCGAGCGTTGTGAGCGTAAAGGGACTGTTGCGGATCGCCGCAATTGTGGTTCCGGTGCTCCTGCTTTTCGGAATAAGTTCGCTTGTATGGGGTTACACGACACTGTCGAATCAACTGAAGCTGGTCGAAAGCCGCTGGGCTTTGACCGAACCGAGGCAGAAGGCCGCCCGGACGCTGCGGGAGAACGCGGCAAAGAACGAGGCGCTGGCGAAGCAGCTCTCCGGCTGGGCCAACGCCAGACTCTCGTGGGGCGAACACCTGAGAATAATCCAGAGAAACGTCACTCCGGAGCTCAAGATCCAGCTCAGCAAACTGAGCATAGAGCCGGCCATGGTGCTGGTTGAGAAGAATCCCGCCAGAAGCTTCAACATCACGATCCAGGCCACGGCTTTCGGCGAAAACGCCGAGAACAACGTCCTGGAGCTTCGGAAACGGCTGCTGACCGATCCGGCCCTCACCAACTACGTGGATTCCGCCGAAATAACAAGATTCGAACAGAGCCCTGTGGCCTCGCATACAAAGCTTGACCGGCTCTTTTATCTCGCTGTCCGCTACGTGCCCAGGTTGTTCAAATGAAGCTGCCGACTGACAAAAAACAGCGAATGCAGATATTCGCGCTCATTGGAATCGGGGCGGTCATCCTGATATATGTGCTTTTCTCCTTTGTCTGGACGCCGTTCCAGGCCAAGAAAAAAGAAATACGCGAGACAATTGCCCAACTCACCGAACAGATAGACAAGGCCGAAGCCGAAATAAGGCTGATGGACAGGGATCATCGAGCCAACATCGAAGCTCTTCAGAAAATCAAGGAGCTGTCGGACCGCTGCATTCTCAAGCCGAGGCTGACAAGCTACCTCCTCGCCGCCCGCGACGTCATTGACAAACATGCGGAAAATATGGGGCTGACCCTTGAGGTCAAGGAAGGCGGCATCAGCGATATCATATCGGCGCCCTCCGGCGGCAAAACTGTCCCTCCGCTCAAAATTTACACCGCATATGTGATGATGAACGCAGGCTACAATGACGCGGTCAGGCTCCTCCGCGCGCTGGAACAGGAAAACGAACTTCTGTGCGTGTCCTCCATGTCAATACTTGGCGACTCAAGCAAGCCGGACACGCACAAGATCATTTTCTATGTCCAATGGCCGATCTGGACCGACAGCTCCATGTCGGACAAACTCAACGAAATGCTCAAAGCCGCCACCGAGGCCGCGGGCATTCAGGGAGGGGGCCATGCGAAATAGAATCACCTTTGCGCTCGGGCAGGCGCTGGTATGCGCGGCATTCATCGCAGTCTTTGCCGCAGGCCCGGCTCCGGCCGAGGAAGAATTGCGCGATCCTTTCTGGCCAATTGATTACGGAGGGCCCAAAACAGTCGCACAGCCGGTTGAGCAGCAGGCGAACCCAGCCGGCTCCCAGGTGCAGCCGGACCAGTCCCAGAACCAGCCGACTGCTCCGGCAAACGAGAACCAGCAAACGGTTGCGCCGGCTCAGGACCAAAAGCAGCCAGTTCACAAGTCGGTCGAGTGGCCGAAACTGAAGGTGAAAGGGATCATGAAAGGCCCGGATGGGAAATATGTGGCCAACATAGAGGGCATCGGCGTCGTGGAGGCGGGCCGGAAGTGCAAGGCTGTGAGCCAGGGGATCATGTTCATATACAAAATCGATGAAATTACGGAACAGGGCGTAAAAATAACGCCCGTGGAGGCAAGACCTCTGGCTCAGCAATAGCCCTAATCCGAGAGGGAGGAGCAAACATGAAAACAAAGCACTGGCCGATCGCGGCAATGGTCGCGGCCCTCGCAGTCACAGCCGGCATTCTGGTTTTCACCGGCTGCGAGGATGAGCCGAACACCGACATATCGAGCTATCTTGATCAGAATCCTTACGAAAGCTCGGGCAGGGTCAACCCGAGCATAGCTGATTTGAAACTGGTTCCCGAGCAGGCATCAGCCGCGACCGTGGGCCAGGAAATCGAGTTCAGGGTGGATGAAGGGAGAAGCCCTTTCACGTGGACTGTCGCCAATCACGACGCAGGCCACATGCATGTCAGCGCGGACACACGTCATGCAATCTACAAGGTCGAACGACTCCTCCCCAATCAGGTCATAGCAAGAGATGTTCAGGGGCGTTACGGCGTGGCTGAAATTACTGCCGCTGCGGCCGGCGCGCTGAAAATCATTCCTTCTTCCATCACTTTCACCGCCACGAATGCGGCTGAAGCGGCTGCACTTGACGGACATATCATCAACTTCAGAGTGGACGGCGGAGTGGAACCATACGGCGCATGGATGGTCTCGGATCCTCAGTTGGGAACAATTAATCCGAACACCGGAGTTTACACCGTCAACACAGGCCACGGAGAAGGCGAAAATATAGTTTCCATCTCCGACAGCGCGGGCAGTGTGGCCACAGCCACGGTGAGGACCGATCTGCCGTGAAACTGACAAAACGCTGCTTGAATAAAGTCAGGGAGACAGCCATGAAAAAGAACAAGGCAACACAATTCGCAGCCGTCACAGCCGCAATAGCGGCCCTGGTCATGCTTTCCTCGGCAGCCCATGCTCAGGAAGCCCCTGCCGGCGGGGACGCGACCGCCGCCGCGGCCGCAGAGACACCGGCAACGGCTCCCGCCCCTCAGGCGGCAACCGCCGGCAATACTGCGGAAAAGCCCGCTGTGCTCGAGGCTCCGAAGGACGACGAGCCCCTCGAGGGTGTCAATGTCGTGACATCCTCGCAGGACAGGTTCACGGTCATTCTGGAGGATGTGGAAATGGCGGACGTCGTGAAAATGTTCACGCGCCTGTCAAAGGCCAACATCATAGCAAATCCTTCCAACCTCATAGGACGAGTCACTGTAAATCTCACCGACGTGGAGTGGCAACCGGCGCTGGCGGCCATACTTGGAATGCACAACCTTGAAGTAATCGAACGGCCCACGGGATCAGGCGTTTTTGTAATAGTTCCCAAGGAGGCAGGGAAACCCGAGCCGATGTTCACGGAGACGTACTTTCTCAAGTATGCGACAGTTTCGAACGTGAACACCGTGGTAAATTCCATGATCGCGCAGGGAGGCAAAGTCTCCCTGTTTCCGTCGCGCAACGCGCTCGTCGTGCGCTCGACAAGAGACAACCTGAACGAAATTCGCAAGGTCATAGACGAAATAGACAAGATAAGGGATCAGGTCTTCATAGAGGCGAAATTCATGGAATTGACCGACCAGGCCATAAAGGATCTGGGAATCAACTGGCAGGTGCTGCAGGCGTATAACGCCTCCGTGGGAAACCTGAACTGGGACCTTAAGGAAACCCGCGACTGGAACAAGTCGCGCACGGACAGGTATTCCGAGTGGGACAGAAGAAACCGCACAGACACGTCAACCGAGTATTATGACAAAGAAGGCATCCAGCAGCCGGAATTCTTCGAGACCACCACGTATGCGGACCTGAACGGAGATGGAGACTACAGCGATCCCGGCGAGACCACGACCACCATCACGCCCTCCCGATCTGTTGTTGACACCATTGACACAGGGAGGAACGTAAGCCGCGACATTTCGGACGGTTTCACAAAAGCCATATCTGACATCAGAACGGCGGTCCTGGGCGTGGACGATTTCAAGCTGATCCTCAGCTTCCTGAAGCAGATGAACGGCGTCAGCATCGTTTCCAATCCCAAAATCATTGTGGCCAACGAAGAGCCAGCTGTGATCCACATAGGCCAGACGGAAAGGCCGTTCGTCTCCAGCGTCACGCCGGGCCAGCAGGGAATTGCGCCGGTAGTCACCTACAATCCGGGCGATCCCGTCGAACTTGGGGTCAAACTTACCGTGACTCCGACCGTCAACACCGAGAGCAACATAACCGTCCGAATACAGCCCGAACTGACGAGATTCCTCAGAGACGCGGTCGCGCCAAACGGCCAGACGTATCCTGTCGTCGGGACCAAGAAGATAACGACTGTCTTCTGCCTTGAGAGCGGCAAGACCGTCGCCATAGGCGGGCTGACCGAAACAGAGGACAGGCTGGTCACAACCAAGCTCCCCCTGCTTGGCGATATTCCTCTGATAGGAAAGTATCTCTTCTCCCACGAGCACAAAGACAAGCAGCAGCGCGAAACGATCATCTTTGTCACAGTGGGCCTGGCTCAGCCTTCCACGATAGAACCTGAAGCCGGGATTCCGGAAGAGACTCAGCTCACCCACCGTCAGCTCATCGAATCCAAAGCGCGCAGGGCTGAGTTCCGCGCTCTCGTTGATCAGGCGCGCCAGGAAAAAGAGGCCGAGACGGAAAAGCGCGTTGAAAGCGCGCGCAAGCGCCTGATGAACAAGAAGTAGGCCCTGAGCCTGTGTTCTGAAATGCGGCGGCTTTTGCGATTTGTCCGCCGCGCTCGGGAAAAGCGCAAAATCCGGGCTCAGCTTCACGGCAGGGCGGTGATGACGCCGGAAGCCCGCAGAGCGGTCGGATTGGAGCAGCCATGCGGTTTTTCAAAACCGAGGTGTGGAGCTACGCCGTCCTCCTCATAATCCTGTTCGCCATAGCGTCCCTCGCGGTGATGGCTGTCATGAATCACATCGAGGAATACGTACCGGCCGAACAAATCCTCACGGTTTCCACTCTCATCTGGTCCCTGACGCTGGGCTTCATGCTCATCGCCGGAGCCTTCGGCCTCTGGGCGATCAAGTTTTCCGGCGAGATAGAAAGCCGCCGGAGACTCAGCAGATTCATTTCGGCCATGGACTATCTGGCGGACCCTGTCATTGCCGTGGATCGCAGGGGCAGGATCACGGGCGCCAATCCTGCTGCGGCCCGCACTCTGGCCGTCAGGGCGCATGACGAACGCCTTCTGACAGAGGTCCTTCCAAATCTGACTGATGACAACTTCAGCGCAATACTCAAGGCGGCCGAGCCGGTGGAGGTCGAACTCAGCGCGCCATCGGGAGGACTGGAGCGCATTCTCAGACTGAGAGCCCAGCCGGCTGACGACCTGGTGATCGTCCAGATCAGCGACGTCACGAAGATGAATGCCCGGCGCATCCAGTCAATGTACATGGCCAGGCTGCAGCTCATCGGCCAGTTGGCGCGCGGCGTCACGTATGATCTCACAAACCTGCTTGGCGCCATTTCCGGCCATGCATCCCTGCTGGCGCGCATCCCTCCCGGCTCCATCGAAAGCCGCCAGTCCGTGGACGCGATTCTGCGCTCTTCGGAGCAGGGTATTTCCATAGCCCAACGTCTGCTTGAACTCGCTCAGCCGGGCATTGGCGGACCCACTGCAACCCGTTCGACAGGAGAACATATCAGAAATGCAGTAGCGGCAATAAGAGAGTCGCTGCCCGAACAATGGAAAATAGAGGAGGATGCGGAGGAATCCCTTCCGCCTGTCGGAATTGGAGGGATCCAGGTCGAGCAGATGATTCTCAATCTGGCGCTGCATGCGGCGGAACGCATCGGGACCATCGGCAAACTGCGGATCAGCGCCGGACGGCCATCGGCATCCCGCGCCATGTTCAACGTCGGCGACAAATACGCCTGCGTCGTACTCGTGAGCGCGTCGCCGTCTCTGGACGATTCGGACATGCCAGGCAGGCAAGACAGTGCACCCATCGACCGCGAACCGGGTATTATAGAATCTGTTGTTCGCTCAATGATCGAGGAAAGCGGCGGAAACCTCTTTTCGATGCGTGGACCGTACGGGTCGGTCATCCATAGACTGTCTCTTTCACGGCCGATTCCGGAAACGTCCCTTCATACCGGCGATGGCGCGATTCCCGAAGCCGTTGCCCAAATAGTGGCCGGATGGCGGCTGCTGCTTGCAGTTCCGGCCCGAAAATGCGACCGCATGGCGAGCACTATGACTGACGCGAAGATCCAGGTTTTCCGGGCGCATGATATGGTCAGCGCGCTCGCTGAAATCGAAAAGCAGGGAGTCCTTGACGCAATCGTCATGGACAAGACACTGATGGGAACCGAGGTCTCCGGAATCGTGCGCGCGGTCACAAGGCTTCAGCCTGAAGCCGGCGTCGTAGTCATCGACGAAGACGCCCAGAGTCGAATTGATCAGTCATTCAACGCTGTTTTCGTCCCGGACCCGACCGATGGCCCGCGCCTTTTCTCTGCGCTCATCGAGGCCCGGAATCTTGCAATGCGCCGGCGTCAGCAGCAAGGCCGGCATTCCCCCGCGTAGAACAGGACTCAGAACGCGGCAACCGTGATTCATGGACTCAGAACGATGTTGTCTATCAAACGCGTGCGTCCGAGATGAACCGCCGCGGCGACCAGAGCCGGTCTGCTCACCGTCTCCACTCGCTCAAGCGTTTCGTCATCCACTAGTTCGAGATATTCAACCCTGAATTCCGGCGTTCTGGCAAGTTTTCCGATCGCAATGTTGCGGAGGACGCGCGCGTTTCGCTCGCCGCCAAGGAACGCTTTCTCTGTCTCCTTCAGCGCAGCGTAGAGCCCGGGTGCTACACGGCGCTCGGATGGTGAGAGATAAGCGTTGCGTGAACTCATCGCAAGACCGTCCGCTTCCCGGTATGTGGGCGCAACAACGATCTCGATCGGAAAATTGAGATCCCGCACCATCCGCTTCACGACGCGCGCCTGCTGCGCGTCTTTCTGGCCGAACACCGCCAGGTGCGGCTGAATCATGTTGAAGAGCTTGGCGACAACGGTAAGGACGCCCCGAAAATGGCCGGGTCTGAACGCGCCGCACAATCCGGTGGAAAGGCGCTCTTCCACCACATAGACGCTTGAATCCGGAAGGTACATGTCGCGGGCCTCCGGCGCAAAGAAGACGCCAACGCCGGCCGCTTCGCACATCGCCGAGTCGCGCTCAATATCGCGGGGGTATCTCGCATAGTCTTCAGATGGCCCGAACTGAATGGGATTCACAAAAACACTTACGACAACGACATCGGAAAGGCCGCGCGCGATTTTCACCAGAGACATGTGGCCTTCATGAAGCGCTCCCATGGTCGGAACGAAACCGATCTTCAGGCCCTGCCGCCGCATCTCCAGGACGCGCAACTGCATCTCAGATGGAGAGGCAATCCTGATCATGCGAAAAGCCGGGTACGCACCGTTTGCACAAGTTGCTCCCTCGAAACCGGCTTTGCGAGAAGCGCGTGCTTCGAATCGCCGTTTATGATCTGCCTGACGGCAGGAGGGACTGAAAAGCCGGTGCAGAATATCACGGCGGGCATTTCCCATCTGCGCGCCGCACAAATCTTCTGCATCTCCTCGAAGCAGGAAAGACCGTCCATGTCCGGCATTCGAATATCCATCAGCACCACGGCATGGTGTCCTGACTCGAAAATGCGCAGAGCTTCCCCGCCCCGGGAGGCCATGTCCGCAATCAAGTCCGGAATCTCCTGCACCAGTATCATGCGGAACAGCCGGATTATGTTGGTCTCATCATCAACAATCAGAATCCTGTTCCGATCGCACGCCGTCGGCGCCGGGTCCGAGCTCTGCGGCTGCGCAGCCTCTTCAGAGCGGGCGTCTGTCTGCCGAGCGGCGCTTCCGGCCCCCTCTGCCACGGGGAAAAACAGCGAGAAAACAGTCCCTCCGCCCTCGCGGGCGGCAAAAGCGATATATCCTCCATGGTCTCTCACAATGCGGTAAGCCACGCTCAGCCCGAGCCCGGCGCCGCGCCGATCAGCCGACCGTCTTGTCGAGACAAACGGCTCGAATATCCTCCGGCCGAGATCCGCTGGAACTCCCTCCCCCCTGTCGCAGACATCAACCACAACGTAGCGGCCGGGCGCGGGCGCGTCGGGTCCGGCATTCTCCCCGCCGACCGTTTGTTCGCGCGTGGCTATCACAATCTCCCCGCCGCGG
>Ga0129299_1000779_pt1 | contig 21003 bp, 15 predicted proteins | sample ConPoolayeCmetaG_FD_94477 | JGI IMG/M metagenome (GOLD analysis project Ga0129299, IMG submission 94477) | Hot spring microbial mat communities from California, USA to study Microbial Dark Matter (Phase II) - Cone Pool mat layer C metaG ...
ACCCCGAAGCCCCAGAGCACCTCAGACACAGCTTGCGTGACCTGTACGCTCTGGTTGACGCCCAAATTGGCAGGCTGTTGGGTGCTCTCCCGCCTGGCACGGCTGTGATCGTGATGTCCGATCACGGCTTCGGGCCACTTCATTACACCGTCAATCTGAACGTGCTGCTGATGCAGGCCGGGTTGATGAGCCTCAAGCGCAACCCCTTGACGCAGCTCAAAGCATGGTTGTTCTGGCGAGGGTTAACCCCTGCCGCTGTGTATCGGTGGTTGGAAAAGCTGGGACTCCACCACCTGACGGCTCAGGTCTCGCGCCGACAGCGAAATGCCATTGTAGGGAAGTTCCTTTCCTATGACGACGTGGACTGGGCGCGAACTCAGGCTTTTTCAATGGGACACGTTGGCCAGATCTACGTCAACACACGGGGAATACAGCCTCATGGCAGCGTGGAGCCGGGGCCGGAGGTGGCCGAAGTGCGCGAGCGGATCGTCAGCGCCCTGAGCACGCTGCGCCACCCGGTCACGGGCAAGCCAATTGTCGATCAGATCATCACCCGTGAGGGGGAGTTTGAAGGCCCCTACGCCGAGCGCGGCCCCGATCTTCAGGTGGTGCTGGATGGCTACCGGTGCATCTCGTTTCCGCTGTTTGCTTCAAGCCCAGAGGTGATCACGCCACAGATTCGCGGTGATTCGGGCTGCCACCGCCGGGAGGGCATCTTCATCGCCAGCGGGGCAGGCATCCGGCCAGGTGTTCAGCTAAAAGCAGCGCATATCACAGACATCGCCCCGACTGTGCTTCATCTGATGGGACTACCTGTGCCAGAGCCAATGGATGGCCGTCCGTTGCTTGAGATTCTGGAAGACCCCAGTAGTGTGCGGTATGTTGAGTCTAGTGCGTTAGCAGCTTCCTCCCCCACGGTCGATCCCGAATCGCAATTGACCCCGGAGGAGACTGCCGAGATCGAGGAACGGCTGCGTAACCTCGGCTATCTGGAATAGCTAAGGACCAGGGACAACCAGCCGCCCCAGCACAACATAATCCGGCCCCGAATCCACAGCGGACAGGACGGGCAGGCGCAGGGCACTGGCGGGATGATAGATGCCCACGCGGATTTCATAGCTCCCCGGCGGTAGGTCACCAGGGAGCCAGATGGCAAAGCGGTCAGTGATGGGTTCACCCGGCTGCCAGATCGTCATCGGCAGTAGCCCTCCACCAGGGATCGAATCATATTGCGCCCACAGCACTTCCTCCTGATCGACGATGTGGGCAAATACCTTGAACGAATCCCGAATTGCCTCAGGTGCACGCCAGACCAACACAACGCGAACCGCCTGACCAGGTCGTACAGCCGTGTCCAGGATCGCCCCCTCAACCAACTCGATTCCCCCCTCAAAACGCGCCCCGATCAGGGATAGTGGAGGGGTATCTGGGCCTGTGACGTAAGACATCCGATGCAGCAACCCGTACCATGCCTCATCGGTGCGATAGAGGCGCTGCTGGAAGGCGGAAGCGATCAGGCGCGGGGGGTCGGCGCTGGACTCGTGCACAATGATGACATCTACCGCGCTGCCCTGGTTCCCCCCCGCTGCCGGGATAAGGCGGCTGATGGTTTGATCGACTGCCTCAGATGTAAGCGGCCATATGCCAACCTCGAACCCTATGGCATCGCTACGGATAGCAGCACCTATCACTTCGGCATATGAGGCAGGGAAGACGACGAGCGGCCCTGTGAGTCCCGCTGTATCAGCGGACAAGGCTTCAATGTCCTGTTGAAGGGTCTCTGGATGTGGGACACGCGCTGCGTAGATCGCATCAGCCAGGGGGCCTTCTGCGGCCACAACGCGAAAAAGCCGCAGGGTTCTAAAGCCATCGCGGTAACTACGAATGAATTCAAGATGAGCGCCATGTGGCACTTCGGGCAGCGCAGACAGCGGGACCTCTTCGACCATATACACTTGGTCACCCTGTGCCAGCCACCTTGCGAGCGCGCGGGCCTGCGCTGGATCGCCAGGCTGGAGTTCCTGGCAATTCCCCACTCGTGGACCGAGATACGCCCGTATCCAATTGATCGGACCTGCACCCAACACGTTCAGATGGTCAGCCTCACCAGTGCGCCAGAAAGCCACCAGGTCAGCGCTGAGAGCCGCATACGCGCCCCCGGCAGGTGAGTTGTCGAAGTACTGAGATCGGTCGATCTGGGTCAGGGGAGCGCGGGCAGGATCGATCATCAAGGTGAGATCAAACCATAAAGCCTGGGCTAGTACCACCAGCACCACCCCCGTGCCCACCCAGGGAGCTACCGCCGACCAGCGGCGATCCAGCTTGAAGGTTGTGGACTCCCAGGCCAGCGCGGCCAGGGTCACCAGCGTTGGGCCGTTTGGCTCGAAATAACGGGATGTGTCGAGAGGGCGATTGGCAAGCATTGGCCCCAGCGTGAACAGGATTGCTGGCGCAAACAGGAAGCTGGCCTGGCGTCGATCTACCCCTCTCAAGGCCCATAGCACAGCGGCGATCACCAGCGCAACCATTCCCCAGCCGATATAGGAGGAAATAACGCCTGCTGTCAGAACCAGCCCACCCCTCAGTCGCTCCAGAAGTGGCAGGGTGTTTTCTGACCCCGCCTCGCCAACGACCAGCTCAGTCAGCCGAGACTGGGCCAACTCTGCCGCTGGGGTCGCCACACCGCCGTGCTGGAGCACGTAGTTATACGTGGAGATGACGACGGCTGCAACCAGTGCCAGTGCCAGCGCGTTGACTGCCAGCGCGCGCCCGCGCCGATCCTTCGGGGCCAGCAGCAAGGAGGCCCAGAAGGGTAGCCCCAGAAATGGCAGTGCCGATATTTTGGTCAGATATGCCGCCGAAAGGCATAGGCCCAACGCAAGGCCATGCTGGATGGTTGGCCGGTGCGCGATCCGGAGGCTCAAGACTACGCTCAGGGTCACCAGGGCCGTCAGGAGTGGATCGGCTAATGCCTGACGCTCGTGGAAGACCGCCAAGGGAAGAACAGCATAGAATAGGCCCGCTACCAATCCAACCCTTGGCTTGGCAAGCATCCGTCCCAGCGACAAACAGCCGCCGATAGTGAACACCCCCAGCAGCGCCGACAGCGACCGTGCCAACCAGGGCCCCTCCGGTCCACCCGGCCTGAAGAAGGATAGGAACACGGGATACAGCCATTTGCGGAGGTTCCAGAAGAAAAACTGACCTTCCATCCCCTTATGAGCGCGGTAGAGATGTTGTGCCTCATCAATAAACAGCGGTAGCTGCATCGTCCCCAGCAGGCGGAGGGTCAGCCCAAGCAGCAGAATCAGGACAGCAGGCAGCCAGAAATGAAGGAATCGAAGGGAGGATTGGCGGGGGGATGTCTTCATCCAAATGGGCCTTGCTCACACAGGGCAGAATTATACCATCAAGCTCGGTCTCTACAGCGGAAGAAAAAAAGGCCGGGTTTATCCAAGCGCTTCCCGGCCAGATGTCGCTGCCTGGATGGGCTTGTCAGTAAGTGGGGAGCCGGGGATCGATCCGGCTGGCCCAGGCGTTAATTCCACCGGCCATGTTCTTGGCTCGCAAGAAACCATGCTCGCGGAGCAGCTTGGTTACATCAGCGCTGCGCCCCCCGGTCTTGCAGTAAACCACGATCTCGCGCGCCGTGTCCAATTCTCCCAGGTGTTCCAGAACTTGGCCCTTCGGAATGTGGTGGGTGGCCTGCGCGATGTCGGAGATCTGCCACTCATGCGGCTCGCGCACGTCAAGCAGGATTATATCCTCGCCGGCGTCGAGCTTCGCCTTGACCTCCTGCACCTCGATTAGCGGCACTGCCCCCTCTGCAGCGCTGGCATAGGCGCTCCGGTCGTGGGCAGGTGTGCCACAGAACTGCTCATAGTCGATCAGCTCGGTCAGCGTAGGATGTTCGCTGCACACTGGGCAATCCGGATTCTTGCGTAACTTTACGAAGTCGAAGGTCATACGGAGCGCATCATACAGCAGCAGCCGTCCGACTAGCGTATCGCCAATGCCCAAGATGATCTTGATCGTCTCGTTGGCCTGGATCGCCCCGATGACGCCAGGCAACACACCCAGCACCCCCCCTTCGGCGCAACTTGGCACCAGACCAGGTGGCGGCGGCTCAGGAAACAGGCAACGGTAGCATGGCCCCTGTCGGGCATCAAACACGCTCGCCTGGCCCTCAAAGCGGAAAATGCTGCCATAGACGCTCGGCTTACCGAGCAGGACACACGCATCGTTGACCAAGTAGCGTGTCGGGAAATTATCTGTTCCATCCACAATCACATCGTAGGAGGACAGAATGTCCAACGCATTGTCGGACATCAACGGCACGTTATATGTCTCGACATGGACATGGGGATTGATGTCCAGGATGCGCTCTCTGGCGCTGTCTAGTTTCGAGCGCCCCAGGTCACCCGTGCCATGAATGATCTGGCGCTGAAGGTTGGAAAGATCGACCACGTCATAATCGACGAGACCAATACGCCCAACCCCAGCCGCAGCCAGGTACATGCCCAGCGGTGAGCCTAACCCTCCCGTGCCCACTATCAGCACGCTGGCGGCCTTCAGCCTGCGCTGGCCCTGCATACCGACCTCTGGCATGATCAGATGGCGGCTATAGCGCCTGATTTCTTCGTGGCTCAGTTCAGTCGTTTCTGGTGCAATATGCTCCGTTACTGTCATCGTCCGCTCCCAATAGCCACAGTTTACCACTATCCGAGGGACCTGATCTGCTGCCGTAGCTGGTCAGCGCGTACGACACCGTGATTCACGCGCCGGGGCTGGCCCCGTCGGTCGATGATAAAGGTAGTCGGCAGGCCCAGCACGCCCCATTCGTCGGCAATCTGCGGGTTTGCCAGAGCGTCAATCGTTACCACCTGTACGCCAGCGGGGCCTAGTTCAACCTGGATCTGTTCCAGCGCGGGTGACTGTATCATTCTACATGGAGCGCAAGTCTCCGACCAGAAGTAGATAATGGCAGGCACACCTCGACGCAACCCGCGCAGAACCGGTGAGGCTTTCTGGCCGCGCCCCATGCGGGCTGCCTGCCATCGTACCCCCAGCGAGTATCCCCCTACGATCAGGGCGAGAATCGCAAACGCAATCCCTGCCCGTAGGATCACCGCGGCGTCTCCTCTACCTGCCCCTCCGCCGGGAGCGGTGCAACAGAGAAGCCTGGCACGCCGAGGCGGTTCAACCGGTAGTAGACAAAGCACCCCGCGCAAAAACCCATGAACAGATTCAACCCGGCCAGGAGGATGACAATCCAGGAGAGCATCCAGCCTAGCACCGATTGCCCCACGATCAATAAGGCGGTGGAGGCCAACGCAAACAGCCCTCCCAGCCCTTGGGCGAAACGGTGCGGCTCGGGATTATCGGCGATCACATCGGGCTTGACCAAGCCGGATGGCTTCAGAATATGCTGGTAGAGACGCTTGAACAGCCCGGCCTCCGGCCAGAGCGTCCCGACGAGCATAACAAGCGACACAAAGGCCACGACCGGCCATGCATCAACAATAAACGCAGCCAGCAGTAGGCCAATGATGAACGCCTGATTGGTACGCAGAGCCGAATGATCGACCTTGCGAACGGTTCCCTCAGACATGGGATTCTCTCCTTCATCCCCCTGCAATGGAGGGTATGATCAGCAATCTTGTATCTTCAGCGATAGGGGTCTCGATACCGTTCAGGGAGCGGATGTTGTCCTCGCCCACGAAAATGTTCACAAAGCTCCGCAGCCTGCCATCTTTATACAGGTGTGGTTCCAGATCGGGATACTGGCGCGTCAGATCGCGCAACGCTTCATCCACCGTGCTGCCGCTCACTTGAACGTACTCCTGCCCCCCTGCGTAGGGGCGGAGCGGAGTTGGGATGCGTAGAGTTGCCATTCAGCGTGCCTCCTTGGTAACTTTGCACCTATACCTCTGCATCTTCCGCAACAACCAGCATCGCCTCATTGAAAACACTCCGATCCGGACGCAGCCACCAGGCGCGCGTCAAACGGGCGATCCCCCGTTCCACCGACACGATAAGGTAGCTGAAGTGAGGCAGTGCGTTGTCGAGGTCAAACTGGCTGGGCTGTGCCGGATGATCGGGATGGGAATGGAACACGCCCACCACATCAAGCCCGCGGCGTGCCGCCTCCAGCTCCGCCCGCGCGAAATCCTGGGGGCCAAGTTCGTAGCGGTTGAAACGGGCCTCCCTTTCGCGCCGATTCTCTAGCGGGAGAATCGCTTCCACAAACACCTGTCCATCCTCCATGCGCCCGATCAGAAAACCAGCGCCTTCATCGGGATACGATGCCTCTCCATGCCTGCTCATGCTAGTGAGATCAGCAGCGCGCACCACAACCTGCATAGCCTAGACTCCCTCTGTCCAGAATGGGCCGCTTAGGTACTTGGCACCACTGTCCGGCAGCAGAGTCACGATAACGCCCTCCTCCATGCGCTCTGCCACACGCAACGCACCGACCAACGCCGCCCCCGCTGATACACCAACCAGCAGGCCCTCCTCACGGGCCAACCGGCGGCACATTGCATGGGCCTCTTCCGTGCGGATCGCAATCTGCTCGTCAGGGAACGCCTCATCATAAATGCCAGGCCTAATAGCAGTCGGCATGTGCTTCAACCCTTCCAACCCATGAAATGGTGAGTCCGGCTGGAGCGCCACCAGCCTGATTCCTGGTTTGAGTTCCCGCAGACGCCGCCCCACGCCCATCAGTGTGCCGCTGGTACCCAGTCCGGCTACGAAGTGAGTCACGCGCCCCTCCGTTTGCTGCCAGACCTCGCTGCCGGTGGTTTGGTAGTGGGCCTTCCAGTTATCGGGATTGTTGTACTGATCAGCAAAGAAGTAGCGATCTGGGTCTGCAGCCTGGATGGCCTGCACAACCCGAATTGCACCGTCGGTGCCCTCAGCAGGATCGCTCAGCACCAGATCAGCGCCATAGGCCCGCAGGATCGCGATCCGCTCTGGGCTGGCGTTCGCTGGAATGACCAATCTAACCGCGTAACCGCGCGCCGCACACAGCATCGCATAGGCAATGCCCATATTGCCCGATGTACTATCCAGCAGCGTCATGCCGGGGCGCAGGTCGCCGCGTTGCTCAGCCTGGCGGATGATGTTCAGCGCCGGGCGATCCTTGACCGACCCGCCGGGGTTAGTCCACTCCGCCTTGGCATACAACTCCACACGCGGGGGCAGATGCGATGTCAGCCGGGGAAAGTGCAGCAAGGGGGTCTGGCCGATTAGCGCCTCCACATCCCGGCCCAGCACAGGAGTGGAACGTCGTTCTGCGCGAGCCTGGTGAGCGGCGGCTATGTATCTTGTGTCGAGTGATTTCAGCATGGATGACTCCATCCCAAGTAATAACTCTGCGGATGGGCATTGCGGCCATCCGGTCACATCTTCGTTATGACTTTCGGGGGTGCGGTCTGGCGGCGAGGTAGAAAAAGAGGGTGCACCACGCGCCGTGCCGCCGAGCTTCCTACAGGGGCGGAGACGGGGTCACCCTCGCTAGTGTCAGAGGGAAGGGAGTGCTAGCGCTCCAGACGAGGATGACCGGGTCCCCGCCTGGTACAGGAGCAGTGCCGCATTGTGAGCAATCCTACCAACTGAATAAATATCATCTTATTTGATTCAATTGTAACGAGTAGTATCCGACAAGTCAATATCGCACGGGTCTGCCAACTGGCTCGCGCATCCCCACGCGCCCGACGTAAGCCTCCAATTGATTCTCATAATAGGCTCGCACGATGTCTGCGCCGCTAATGGCTATCGGAATGCCAACACCAGGGTGAGCACTGCCACCACCATCACCGGTATCAACCCGTATAGCATCATCCGGCCCATCACCACGCCCTCCTGATCACCCAACCCCACCGTGCTGCACCCGACGATCACTTTGGCTGGAGCTAGCACGCTGCCCAGCGATCCACCCGCTGTCTGTGCCGCCAGGATCAGAGGCACGCTCAAGCCAAGTAAATCTGCCGTCTGCTGCTGAAGCTGGGCGAACAACACGTTCGAGTTGTTGTTGCTACCAGTGATGAATGCTCCCAGCGCTCCAATGAATGGCGCGACCACCGGGTATGCTGCCCTTCCTACACTCTCACTGAGGCCGCGCGCCAGAATGTGGGTCATGCCGGTGTGGGACATGATCACCGCCATGCCCACCATCGCTGCGATCCCTAGGCTGGAATTCACCGCGCCGCGCACCACGCGGTTCAGAATGCGTCCCAGCGCGCCCGGCTCGTAATAGCCTGCCTTGGAGTACACAACATAGGCGATGAGAGAAGCATACAGCAAAGTTGCGCCTGTGTGCCCGAAGATGCTGACCGACCGCCCCGGCCCGGCAGGGGTTACCCAGTACGGCGTTGCCAGCTCTGGGAAGGCCAGGTTAAGCTGAACGGTATCCATCAATACTGCTAACGGCTTGATCAGGCTCAGCGCGAAGGCTAGCACCACCAGCACCGCATAGGCGGACATAGATACAGCAAGCGAACGTTTCTTGCCATCATCAGGCGGATCGGCGAGGGCCGCCTCCGGCTCGGCGCTGCCTATCCCAGCAACATGCTCATCTCTACGGGCATTCCGGTACAGCGGCCATCGCGCCACGAACACGCCCGCCGCCAGCCCGGTCAGGGCTGCCCCCGTCGCGCCGATGGTCCACATCCCATTCGTTGCCAGTAAGTATTGAACCGTGCCCATGATGGCGGTCAAGATCACCACGCCGGGCAGCGCCCGCAACATTCCCTTCCAGCCGGCGGCTACATAAGCGACAATCGCGCCGCTGCCCAGGCAGGCAATGCCGAGAAGGATCGCTGCCTCCGGGGCCAACACCTCGCCGGGCAGCCCGGTAACGGCCATGAGTGTGTTAAACGAGGTCGCCAGCGAGCCAAAGTTGACCGCCCAGCCATGTCCGATGCAGGCCATGATTACCGCCTGGATCGGGTTAAACCCCAAGCCTACCAGCAAGGGAGCAGTCACTGCCACAGGTACGCCGAATCCACCCATCCCTTGCAAGAAAGAGGCAAATAACCAGCCCAGCAGCAATCCTTGCATCAGTTTATCAGCGGTAAGGGCGGGAAGCTGTTGGCCAATAATGCGGATGGCCCCTGCCTCCTCAGCAGTGTGGTACAGCAGCAGGGCCGTCCAGATGATGTACAGCACATCGAGAGTGAGCAGCACCGCCTTGACCTGCGTGTACGCGATCAACCGGGCATTTGAGCCAAAGTGCAGCACAGCGATGAGGATCGCCAGAAACCAGCCGATGGCTCCGGCCTTGCTGCCCCCCCAGTGCAGGCCAAGCATCAGCACCAGGATGATCGCCACAGGCGCAATCGCCAGCAGCCAGTTGAAGATAGTGAGCGGCATAGTGTTCCACCTGTGTATCCTCACCTCAGTTGCTACGCAACCGCTCCTCTCTAAGCCCTGAGGGAGAGGGGTAGGGTTTATGGTACAGTCAGAGTCAAGGGCAAGATGAACGCATTATCCGGCATGCCCGGAACTGACAGCCTCTCACCGCTTTCTGGCAGATACAACCCCACGCGGAGACGGTATTCGCCAGGAACGGTTGGCAGCGTCAGGGTGTGCACATCGGTAACCACCTCCCTGGGCAGCCACAGATCTGTCGGATAGGGTCGCCCATCTACCAGTGGAACATGATCGTCCTGAGTGATATTGCTCCCTGCCGGATCGATCAAATGAACAAATGCGGTGTAGCTCGTCTCAGCTTGGCCTTCTGCCCGCCACATCAGTGCCAGCTCGACCGATTCTCCCGGTGCAGGCGTTCTCAACATAGCATACCCGATCAGGGCAATCTTTCCCCCCCAAATCACCGGTTCATCAAGGGCGATCATCGGCGGCGGCTCAAAGCGACGTTCAATCGCCTCGATCGCTATACTTCCCAATCCCACTATCGCGCTGTCCCCCAAACGCACCATCAGCGGGTACTCTCCAGCCGCCAGATCGACCGGCATGTGCAGCGCATATCGGTCGGTAATTAGCTCATTGGCCTGCCATTCCGACAGGGGGTAAGTTCCATGCACTGGCCCGCCCTGGTAGAGTGTCGCTTGGCCGAGCCTGATTGTCACATCGGCATCGGCGGGCTGGCGGCCTTCACTGAGCCAGTGCAAGGCCAAATCGATCCGTTCGCCCTGTCGGGCGGCCTGGGTAGTCAGGTCGTAGCCAACCAGGGTTATGTAGGGGGTTATCCTCCGCATCAACCGGGTTCGCATCGGCAACGAATCGAGATCGGGCTGAGTATTTGCTTCGATGGTTAACCCTGGAACCATCGAATAGAAACCGGCATAGCCGCCCGTTGCATCCACCACTGGCAGCCTCGAGTCTGCCTGCGCAGAGAAGATGCTTGCCCGTACGTAATACTCGCCTGGGGGGATGCCCTGTGGTAGGGGCACATCGATTCGAGTCAGCAGTCGCTCGCCGGGAGCCCACTGGGCTGAGATGTAAGTATTGTTCTGACCCCGCTCCAGCGTGCCATCACGATTGGCTCTGACCCAGCACCAGTCCCAGGCATCGCACACCTCGACCACGAACGCCAGATCAGGCTGGGGTGGTGGGGCCAGGATGCGCCAGGCCAGGTCAACCGAGGCAACTTCTCCCGACTGCGTCGGGATGAGCCGTGCCCCTTCCAGTTGGATGACGCCAGCAAACATCGTCGGCCTGATCGGGAAAACCGTGAAGTCCATCTCTTCCGGCAACAGGTAAGCGCAGAAGTCAGGCGTCCCATCGGGGCCTGCTGGGCTGGCTACGAGGTAAGGCTCCAGCCGGTGGCGCCACTCGGCTGGCGGCAGGGCATCACGGGTGTAGGCTGCGAGGGTCTCCCCAGAGGGGGCCAGCACCAGCGCCTCCCCTCCAAACAACGACCGTGCCGACTGAACATCCCGCGCCAGAAAGCCGAGTGTGGGGTGTTGGTAATGATATGTCGCTAGGTAGGGGGTGGCGTTCGAGGGAGCATCCTCGTTCAGGTAGCGCGCCAGCGCCGCAACGTGGCCGTCGTTATCGTAGTACAACGCCGTCTCCGATCCCCACTGCAACAGGTCACGCAGCGTCAGTGCTCCTGCGCCGAACAAGATCAACACCAGCGCTGTCGGGATCGCAGCCCGCCCAACCTGGCGTAGCGCCCCCTTATGCCAGCGCTGCCATCCAGCGGCCTCCGCTATTCCCAGCGCTGGGTAGAGCGCGATTAGAGGGGCCAGCCCTACTGCCCGCAGGTTGCTGGGTGTGATGGCCCGCACAGAGAACGCTGTCGGCGCGAGCATCACAACAGGCCACACAATCAGCAGCACCCCACGTGCCCTTGATATGGCGTCACGCGCTTGGACGGCATCGCGCCATGCCACGAACAAGCCCAGGACGAAGAATGCCGCCAGTGCCGGACCAAAGATCGGTTTGCCAGGCAGGTTAAAGCGCAATAGCGGATCACCCGCCACAAACAGCATCTTTAGCGCCGCCTGCCAGCCTATCAGAACCTCCTCCACCGATCCTGCTGCTACCTGGCCGATCCTGACGCTGAACGCTTGTGGGTGTTGAAGGAAGTACCACCCCAGCGGCGCAACAGCGATCAGAGCGGCGATCCCATAAACGAGTAATCCGACCACATGCCGCCTGCGCTGAGCGTCCGTGGTCAGCAACGCGATCAGGGCTACCGCCAGCGGGATCGGAAACAACCGCACCGCCAGATACGTATAGGCAGCCAGGCCGGTTGCCAGCCCGGCTGATACCATCCACTTGATCTGGCTGCGCAAGTTCCCCGCGCCAAGCCCCTTCCACAATAATCCGATGCTGAGTGCTTGTAGCGCCGGTTGTGTGATGGCCCGATCCGCGAATCGGCTCAGCACACCGAGCCAGAAGGCAGTCGCCAGTATGGCCATGCAGAGCAGTGCCAGCGCGTCGCGGCGTGGATCGCGGTGAAAGAGTCTGCGTACCAGCCACCCCGCCGCCGCCACTCCCGCCACCCCGAACCATGCCGAGGTCAGCCGGAGTGCGAAGATCGTCGGCCCGACCAGCTGCATGACCCCCGCTGCTCCGTAGAACCACACCACCTCCTTGCCCGTGTATTCGGGGATGAAGATCGGGCGGTAACCCTCAAATGCCATGTGACGAGCAATCTCGCCGTTCGCGGCTTCGTCGTAGTGCAGCCCGGGAGGAAGGGTGCTCAACATTGCCAGCCGCAGTATGGCAGCGACGAGGAGGGTTAGTGTAGCAGCAAAGAGGAAGTGTCTGGAGGAGGCCATGCGCCTGTTTGTACCGCACACCGACGGCCATTGCCAGATTGATGCTAGGATAAGTGGGACGAACGCGGCCTACTCGATTCCCCGGAACGCGCCCTCCAGGTCGGCGATCAGATCGTCCGGGTCTTCGATGCCCACCGAGAGCCGTAACGTGCCCTGGTGTATGCCTTGTGCGGCGCGCTCTTCGGCGGTCAAGGCGCGATGCGATGAAGTGGCCGGGTGTAGGATCAGGCTGTTCACATCGCCCAGACTGGTGACAGGCCGGATGATCCGTAGGTGGTTGACGAAGGCGAAGGCTTCCTCTTGGCTGGCCCCCTCGATTTCAAAGGCTAGCACGGCCCCAAAGGCGCCGCGCTGGAACAGGGCACAGGCATCAGCATGGCAGGGGTCGCCATTCAAGCCAGGATACCACACCCGCTCGATGCGGCCTTGCCTTGTCAGCCACTCTGCAATCGCCAGCGCGCTGCTGCATGACTGGCGCATCCGCAGCGGAAGGGTGCGAAGACCACGTAAGGCCAGCCAAGCCTCAAACGGCCCTAGCATCCCGCCCAGAACTTTGCGGTGTTCACGCACCCTGTCAAGCAGCGCCAGCGGCCCCGCCACGACTCCGCCCAGTACGTCACCGTGCCCGTTCAGAAACTTGGTCGCGCTGTGCACCACCAGCGTCGCCCCCAGCTCAAGTGGGCACACCAGATAAGGGGTGGTGAAGGTGTTATCAATCACTGTCACTGCCCCCACCTCACGCGCTGCGGCGATGATCCGATCCACTCGCACAACCCGCACGAGTGGGTTAGTCATGATTTCACAGAAGACCGCCTGAGGTTGAACCTCCCGGATCAACTGCCCCGTCGCTTCCGCATCGAGGAAGTTCCCGCGATAAACGGTTATCCCTAGGTTATTTGAGAGCCAGCCCAGCAGCGAGTGAGTGGCCCCGTAAACTTGCTGCGCCGCCACGATCCTCCCCCCCGCGGGGACAGCAGCCAATATCACAGCATGGAGCGCCGCCATTCCACTGCTGAAGCTCAATGCCCCTTCTGCCTCTTCCAGTCGAGCAACGGCGTCCTCAAATGCGGCCTGCGTTGGTGCGCCGTACCGTGAGTAGATATACCCCTCTGGATGTGCCACCGAACCGCCCGCCGACCCCAGGGCGCGGTCGGCGTCCTGCATCGTGGAGTGAATGAACCCAACAGTAGGCACAATAGGCGGTGTGGCAGGTTGCGGTTCGTCTGGCTGGGTTGGGTATCGGCCCTGTACGGCCAATGTGTAGATGCTCAGAGGCCCTTTATTCTTCATGCGCTGTCTGGCTCCGCGACAGATGCAAATGATCCTGAAGTCGGTCGAATGCGTGGCAGAAGGCTAGCCAGGTGAAGAGGAGATAGGTTGGATGTAGGTAGAATAGATAGCGTGTCTCCAGGCCGTTGGTGGCAGCCAGCAGCACGGTCAGCTCGGCGATCAGGGGCACGCCCAGGAGGATCGCCAGCCTGCGGGTCATTGGCTGGGTCAGCAGATAGATCATCCCTGCCAGAGCCGCCAAACCCCAATAGAAGGGCCAGATCAGGAACCTGACCCGATAGGGCAGGCTGACAGCCAGCAGGTGATCCAGGCCCAGGATCGGCGCTGGCACATTCTCCAACCAACGGGGTTGGTAGTCAAGCCGGGCATGCAGAGGCTCGTAGAGGTCGCACACGTGGTCGGCGATCACGGCCCCGAACGTGTACTGCATGTTGCAGGCTGGGATGTGATCCACGAAGTCGGCTTCATAGGGTAACTCTGTCGGGAACATGAGCCAGCTTGATGGTAGCAAATGACGCCAGGGATCAGCCAGGGTGATCAGCAGCGCTTGGCTTAGCCGGGTCAGGTAAGCGTGGGTGCGGGTTCGCACCATCTCCTGAGCCGCCCTGTCGATCAGCGCTCCATACCCGAAGATGTTGCCCCCCTGGGCCGTGTAGCGATACTGGGCCACCCACAGGTTGGCGGGCGTCCTGAACACGTACTCAGGCGGAACTTCGGGCAGCAGCGCGGCGAACTCACGGGCCGCCGGGGCATCCGGGGCGGTGTCGATGAATGGCCCATAGTGGTACAGCAGCGTGAAGCTCCCCACCGTGCTTATCCCGAACCTCCCAGTCGCTGCCTGGTTGTAGAACCCTAGTGCTAGAATCGCGACGATGGTCGGCAGGCTAAACAGCGTCCCGTATTGGAAGCGCCGCCGCCAGCCGCCCGGCAAAACGATAAGAAAAGCTAACAGGCTAGCAAAGACGACCGCCGCCCCGGAGAGTCGGATCATCCCCTTCAACGCGCCCATCAGGGCAGCGAAGATCACCCACCAGGTGGGCCGCCTGCTGCCGAGTGCCATCCACAACCCGAACAGGCTCGCAAAGCCTAGCGCCATGTAGGAAAGGTCGCTGAAGGCGCTCATGGCGATGGCCTCGTTGTATTCCATGGCCATGCTCAGCAACGCGGCAGCGCCCGCCACCGGCGCGCGGAGGGTGCGCGCCAGGATCGTGTATAGCAGGAGGGGAAGCGCTGCCAGTAGCAGGCGGTGAAACAACCCGACCGACCAGACCGCCTCATGCCCAAAGAGGCTCAGCAGCCCGGCAATCAATCCTGGCCAGCCAGGGGGCCGCAGCGCGAACACCGGTGGCGCGTCAAACATCCCTAGAATCTGGTAAGCTAGGAACACGTAGGCTTCGTCGTCGTCGCCTGCCTTACTGCGTAGCGCGCCCTCCTCGGCAACCCAACGGAGAATCTGGAAGAGCAGCGAGGCCCCGAAGATGATCAGCACCATCCGGCGATGCTCTGCCAGATTTTCTTCGGCATTTGGCTTGGGCGCGGTGGCGCGTGTCAGAGGAATTCGTTGCCACCAGAAGAGGGTCGCCGCGCCGATCAGCACCAGCGCGCCCCATAGCTGAATCAGCGCAGGTGCGGCCAACCCCAAGGCCACACCGGCTAGCAAGATCAGGACAGCGATGGCCCAGATAACTCCTTCAGGCCAGTATGAGTCAGGGCGGCTCTCAGCCATCGTGGTTCGGTGTGTGGACGTGATCGTTTCCGGTTGGGATAAAGCAACCCTATCATACCCGAATCAAGCCATCATTGCCCGACAATCCTACCCGAGGTCGCCCCAGGGGCATTGAAGTCCGCTGGTTCGCGCGCTATAATCCTGCCCGGCCCGGCCCCGGCTGCCGGGCACCTGTGTGCTGGCATCCTGAGTCCCAGCGCACAGAGCACACACGCTGCCCGACCCGCATGGCCGTGCCGGGGAAGGCCCGCCCGGCTCCAGGCGGGGAGGACGGCAGCGGACGACCCAAAACGAAAGGATTGTTTACCATGCCCAATACCATCACCATGAAGGCCCTCCTGGAAACGGGCGTTCACTTCGGCCACCGCACCCGCAAGTGGAATCCGAAGATGAGGCGCTACATCTTCACCGAGCGGAACGGCGTCCATATCCTCGACCTTCATCAGACCCTCAAGGCATTGCGCGAAACGTACGACCTCGTGCGCGACACCGTCGCAGAAGGAGGCACACTCCTGTTCGTCGGCACAAAGCGGCAGGCGCAGGAGACCATTGCCCGAGAGGCCGAGCGCTGCGGTATGCCCTACGTCAACCAACGCTGGCTCGGCGGCACGCTGACCAACTGGCGCACCATCCGTCAGCGCATTGAGCATCTGAAGAGTCTGGAAGGCCGCCGAGATCGGGGCGAGTTCGATCTATTGACTAAGAAAGAAGCGCTTGATCTGGAGCGCGAGATCGAGCGCCTTAAAGAACGTCTGGGCGGCATCCGCGAGATGACCAGCCTCCCGAGCCTGATTTTCCTAGTGGACGTTCAACGTGAATACACCGCTGTTCACGAGGCAAACATCCTCGACATCCCCATCATTGCAATGGTGGATACCAATGGCAACCCTGACGTGGTGGACTATGTGATCCCCTCCAACGATGATGCCATCCGCGCCATTAAGTTGATCGCGGGGGTCATGGCCGATGCAGTGCTGGAAGGCAGGGCACTCCGTAAAGATGAGAAGGAGTTCGAGCTGGAAGCTGCTGAGACTTATGACGAACGCTATGCCTACCCAGAGCCTAGCGACCAGGAAAGTGAAATCGCGGATGAGGAGTTCCTCGGCGAAGCGACTCTCGCCAAACTGCGTAGCGGCTCTCTCCGCTTCGAGGGAGATGAGTTTGAAGCACAAGTAGAGTCGGAAGAAGAAACAGAATTCGATCTTGGAGAAGAGCCGGAAGCTGAGTTGCAAATAGACGAGCTTGATGACAGTGAGGGACTTGGTATGCCAGATGGCGAGGAGTCGGCTGAGTAGTCGTTGCTGCAAGCGCATAGACTTTTGATGCCTTATCAGCCTTTCCACTTCCTCATGACGCCCGGTCTCCCTCTCCACAAGTCAGTGGATCACAGATTCGGGGCGCGTTAGGAGCACAGCGTGTCGCGCCCCTGCAGGGAAGCCGTGATCCACCGACGAGTTAGGTGGCCGGGAGCCAGGTTCAAGAGCGGCGGAGTTCGTAGGGCTGTGCTCAGATAAACAAATGTCACTCGCCCAATACCTGCGCAGCGCGGCCAGAGTGATGGATAGAGTAGGTACAGCAAAGGGGCATTACGGATGACCATTACTACAGACATGGTGAAAGCATTACGCGAGGAAACCGGAGCAGCGATCCTGGATTGTAAAAAGGCTCTCGAACAGCATGAGGGCAATTTTGACAAAGCCAGGGCCTACCTCATGGAGAAGGGCCTTGCCACGGCCATGAAAAAGGCTGACCGGGTGGTGCGTGAGGGCATCGTCGAGGCCTATCAGCATCCCGGCGGACGCCTGGGAGTGATCGTCGAGGTCAATTGCGAGACGGACTTCGTAGCCCGGACGGAGAGATTTCAGCAGTTGGCTCACGATCTAGCGCTGCATATTGCGTTTGCAGACCCGCGTTACCTCGATGTGGGCGACATCCCTGCCAGTGTGCTGGAGCAGCAGCGGCGGACCGCCTACGCCGAGGCTCAATCTCAGGGCAAGCCTGATCCCGAAGCCCGCCAGCTAGCTGAAGAGAGCCTCACCCAATTCTTTGACGAGGTCTGCTTGCTGCGCCAGCCCTTCGTTAAAGACGAAGGCATGACCGTCGGCGACCTGGTCACGCGCGCCATTGCCGATCTCAGAGAGAACATTCGTGTCAGCCGCTTCGCTCGCTTCGAGTTAGGCGGCGCAGGAGGCGACGGGGGAGATGGCGAGGCATGACCTCAGCCAACGAGGGGATTAGGGGATCGCCCTAATCCCCTCTTTTGTCGCTCAGGCTACAGCGAGGGAACCTGTGAGCCAGCCGATTGTTGGAACACCCCGCTATCATCGCATTCTGCTCAAATTGGGGGGCGAGGCGCTTGCCCGCGAGGGCGATTTTGGCATCGACCCCAAACAGGCGGATTGGATCGCCGGGATTATCAAACATGTCAAGCGGCATGGGGTTGAGATTGCCATCGTGATTGGCGCTGGCAACCTGTGGCGTGGTTCCATTGGCACCGATGCCGGGATGGATCGCTCCACCGCCGACCACATGGGGATGCTGGCAACCATCATGAACTCCCTCGCCCTGCGCGATGCGCTGGAGCGTCAGGGTGTGGTAACTCGTGTCCAGAGCGCTATTGTGATGCGAACCATCACCGAACAGTACATTCGCCTGCGCGCGATCCGTCACCTGGAGAAGGGCCGGGTCGTCATCATGGGCGGTGGGACAGGCAACCCCTTCTTCACTACGGATAGCGCTGCGGCGCTACGCGCCATGGAGATTCACGCGGATGTGCTGATCAAAGCCACCAAAGTGGATGGCGTCTACGATAGCGATCCGAAGTCCAACCCGCACGCCAAACGTTACGACCGTTTGAGCTTTATGCAGGCCATTGAGCAGCGGCTCCAGGTGATGGATGCCACCGCTCTGACCCTGTGCATGGAAAACCACATGCCGATCTTGGTGCTCAACCTGTGGGAGCAGGGCGCTCTGGAACGCGCCGTGCTTGGGGATGAGACGGTCGGTACGATCATCAGCTAAAGGGCGGTCGTGCCTGCCAGTTCAGCGCCCGAGGACCAGAGCCGCTAAAGCACCTGGAAGGTTGAGGCAACAATCGTATAAAACTGCCCCGCGTCGTCCACGAAGCTTAGCGCATAGACACGGCTGCGGGCCGGGATGAACCACACGGTTCGCCCGCTGGTTGTGACCACCTCCGTGCCAGGGAAATTGCCGAGCGTCGCCTGGCTCGAGGAGGCGGCGGTCAACCCCTCGGCAGATAGCACCGTGCTGATAGCGGAATTCACGTTCGTGGTCTGCACGACTCGGATGAAGCCATTCCCCGCTCCATACGGTGACGCAAAACGCACATTATCGGTGAGGTCTTCAACCCAACTCCATGTCCAGCCATCTGGCAGATCGATCTCGTAATCCCAGTCCGGGTTCTCGAAAGTCTGGGTCAGGCTGGTGGCCGGATTGAACCTCTGGATGTACGTGAAGTTGGCCCAGTAGTAGAAATCCCCTAACGACTGGCTGGTTGCGCGCAACTGGAGAATGTCCCGCTCCTGAGGGTTTCCTCCGGGCCACCGATCAGCGGGAAGCACAATCAGGCCGACTTGGAAATTACCGTTGGCGTCGGTTTCGACTGTCCAATACGCTGGCCCGGTCTCTCCATCTGGCGCTCCCCAGTGCAACGTGACCTCCTCGTTCGCCTCGAATCCACTGCCATCCACGATCACCACTTCGCCTGGCTCACCAAGGGCGGGGTTGATGCTGATCCCTGGCCCGCTGGCGCTCACGCCGGTTGTAGGAGCAACCCCACCCGTATCTGGGGCGGGCTGCGTGCCGATCTGGGTGGGTGGAGGCAGCGGGGTCGGGCCTCCGGGTGTCAGTGTTGGGGGGACCAACGTATCGAGATCGCTGCTTGTTGGCAGGGTCGGCGCAAGGGTGGCCAGCGTCGCCTCCGGCAGTACCGGTGTGGGTGTTAAAGACTCATCTGTCGGCTGGGGGCCTTGCAGGGCCACCGCCAGATTGCAGCCGGTCAGGATCAATGCGGCGATCCATGTTAGCTTCTTGACCATGTAATCCAGAGACCTCACGTATCGTCCTGGCGGACTCCGCAATGCTTCGGAGGCTTATTGTACCGGATCGGCAGCTTGGCGGCACACCCATAGAGGGGGTAGACTCCGGCCACATGGAGGATCAGCGCTACACTCCCCTGGATGTTCAGTTGATGGCCGGGCTAGGGAGCCTGGCGCTCGTCGCAGCGATCTTGATGGCCTGGTACATTACCGAGCGGCTTCCCCATCTGGAAGATGAGATTGCCTACCTCTTTCAGGCCCGCACCCTGGCGCGCGGTGCGCTTGCCGCGCCGGTGCCCTTCGATGAGTCGCCGTTTTTTACCCCCTTCGTATTGCCGATCAATGGCCACCGCGTTGGTAAGTACCCTATCGGTTGGCCACTGATCCTGGCCGCCGGCGAAGCAATCGGTGCTGGTTGGCTGGTGAACCCTCTCCTCGGCGCGCTGACCGTTGTCCTGACCTATGCCCTGGGCCGCGATTTATTCAACCGACAGGTCGGGCTGATTGCTGGGCTGTTGGCATTGACCTCACCCTTCTTCCTGATCCAGTCCAGCACTTACATGAGCCATGCTGCCGCGGCGCTGTGGACAGCCTTGTTCACCTATGCCTTCCTGCGCTCCGAGAGCGCCCGTGCCCGAGGCCAGCCCGGTCGTGGCTGGGTTATGGCGATGGGACTCGCCGCCGGGATGCTGGCGATCACCCGTCCGCTGACGGCGGTCGCTGTCATGTTGCCCTTCGGGGTGTTCCTTCTCGTGCAATCCATCCGCCAGGGAGTGGCGTTCCATGCTCTGGCGCGCGCCTACTGGCCGGGCGCGCTCATGATGGTGGCGATTGCGCTTCTCCAGCCCTTATATCTCACCCTGGTCACCGGCAGCCCCACCACCAATCTGTATAGATTGGTGTGGCCCTATGACCGGATCGGCTTCGGGCCAGGCTTTGGCCCCAGCGAGGGAGGGCATTCGCTCCGCCAGGCGTTGATCACGGCCCGCATTGACCTCCAGATGTGGGCCAGCGACCTGTTTGGCTGGCCTGGGTGCAGTTGGGTTCCTGTGGTCCCCGGCCTGATCCTGGGAACAGTCCAGATAAGGCCGGAGCGCAAGGCGTGGCCGGGGTTGCTGGTGGGGATATTCGCCTCCCTGGTTGTGGTGCATCTCGCTTACTGGGTGGGTGGGAACCTCTATGGCCCACGCTACTACTACGAGGCCCATGCTGGGCTGGCGGTTGTGGGAGCGGTCGGGCTGGTGAGCAGCACCCGCCTGGCGGTCCGCGCCATTCGCTGGCTGGTCAGCCGGCGAACCTGCCAAAAGTTGCCTGCCGAGCTGCCTATCCCTGCTTGGCCCGCCTGCCTGCTCGTGGCAACCCTTGTCGCGGTGGGAATGCTGACATACCTTCCCTCCCGGCTTTCTGACTGGCATGGCATGTATGGCATCTCGCGGGAACCGCTCGACCACTTGGCCGGGCTGGCAGGGGAGCGACCTGTGCTGGTGCTGGTGCGGGGCGGCCTGTGGAATCAATATGCCAGCTTCTTCGCTCTGAACTCCCCCTGGTATGATGGGCCAGTCGTGGCCGCTCACGACTTGAACCTCCGCAGCAGCTACGCAGTGATGGCAATGTACCCGAACCGTGACGTGTGGTTCTACTCTAACGGCCAGTTCTCACCAGAACCATTCCC
>Ga0129299_1000782_pt1 | contig 20947 bp, 23 predicted proteins | sample ConPoolayeCmetaG_FD_94477 | JGI IMG/M metagenome (GOLD analysis project Ga0129299, IMG submission 94477) | Hot spring microbial mat communities from California, USA to study Microbial Dark Matter (Phase II) - Cone Pool mat layer C metaG ...
ATGCAGCCAACCGACGTGATCTTGCAGATCAAGAACATCCAGGAGGCGTTGGAAGAGATCAGGGATGAATTGGGCGACCCGTCCGCCGACCAGGTCATCGCGGCGGAGACGGCGATAATCCTGGCGCTCAACGCCCTCGACTACGCGATTGCGGAGCTGGAGGAGCTGGTCGGCTGATCGCCCCGCCGCGTCAGAGCACAGCGGATACGCCGGATGTGATGGATCAGGCTATCCGTGCCCTCCTGCTCATCCGCTGTTCTCCGCGCCCTGCTGAGCACAGCGGGTGCGCGGGATGCGGCGGATCAGCATCTCGCCCGCCCCCGTCATGCTGAGCCGCAGGCGAAGCATCTGCCGCAGGCGAAGCATCCCGCGCATGGAGCTGCTGGTATAGCCAGCGGCGGTCGGCGCCGGTGCGGCGCGCCGCCTCGCTGGCTGCCTGGCGCGTGCTGAAGCCTTCGGCGCACAACTGGCGCGCCAGCTCCAACGCATGGTCTGCTTCACAGACTGGTTTGTCCAGATCCGACAGTGCGCCCTGCACCACCAAGACAAACTCTCCGCGCGGGGCAAACTCGGTAAAATGGGCCAGCGCGCCGGCTACCGAACCGCGGTAGACCTCTTCGTGGAGCTTGGTTAGCTCCCGCGCCACGGCTATCGGCCGGTCCCCCAGCACCTGCAATATGTCCTGCAAGCACGGCAGCAGCCGATGGGGCGCCTCGTAGGCGATCAGCGTGCGCCTCTCTGCTCTGACACCTGCCAACGTTCGCTGTCGTTCCTGGCGCCGGCGCGGCAGAAAGCCCAAGAAGACGAAGCTGTCGGTCGGCAGGCCAGACACCACCAGCGCGCAGAGCAAAGCCGATGGGCCGGGGATCGGCGTGACCGCGAAGCCGCGCCGTATGGCCTCTTGAATCAGTGGGTAGCCAGGGTCGGAGATGCCGGGCATACCGGCTTCTGAGATCAGCGCGACATCGCCCTGTTCCAGGGCGGCCAGAATCTGCTCCTGACGCGCCAGTTTGCTGTGCTCGAAGAAGCTGATGGTCGGCGTGGTGATGCCGTAGTGCGTCAGCAGAATCCGCGCGCGGCGGGTGTCTTCGGCGGCGATGAGGCTCACTTCTTTCAACACGCGGATCGCCCGCAGGGTGATGTCCTCCAGATTGCCGATGGGCGTCCCCACCAGATAGAGCGTCCCCATCGCGCCGTCCTCACCCTTCAGGGCCGGGCGCGCCCGCGCGATGGGTCAGGAACAGCACCAGCGTGCTGCCATACCGCCGCTGGTCAGAGACGGCCAGGTGGGGCAACTCGAACGGTGTCAGCTCTTTGGGGAAGATTTGGACGATGACCTGGCCGCCGGCTGCCAGCCAGGCTGGAGCGTCGAGGGCCTGGAGCGTCTTGAGCCAGAGGCCCTGATACTGCGGCGGGGCAATGTAAATGAAATCGAACGGTTCGGCCGGAGCGTGCTTGAGGTAGGCGAACACATCGGCCTGGCGGACCTCCGCGCGGGCCGCCAGGTTCGTTTCACGCAGGTTGCGGCGGATGGTCTCAATGGCACGGCGGCCCTGCTCGACGAACACCGCGCGCGCTGCGCCCCGGCTGAGCGCCTCGATGCCCACCCCGCCTGTGCCGGCGAACAAATCCAGGAAAGAGGCGTCCACGACCGCATCGCCCAGAATGTTGAACACCGCCGACTTCACCCGGTCGGTGATCGGCCTGGTGGACGTGCCCGGCACGTGCGCCAGCGGCTTGCCTTTGGCCAGGCCGGCGATTACCCTCATGGCGACTCCTGCCTCCGGGCCGCCGTGTCGCGGTCAGCTCCGCCCGGCTGCGCCGCTGAAACGGTGGTCCGTACCAGGCAGGCCTGCGCCCCGGCCGCCTGCTGGAATCGGCCGCTCCGCACAAAGCAAAGCAGCCCTGGCCGGCGGTAGAGCTGATAATGGACCACGAAGAAGGCGAGGACCGCCAGACCGACCACTTCGGCGATCCAGATTTGGGGCAAGAGAAAGATGTCCCAGTATACGGATGCCATAGCCTGCGGGGTGCCCATAAATTTGTACGGGTCGAACTGCCATCCCATGAACGGGTAGAACAGCGTCGCCGGGTGGCGCCAGATTTGATCGAGCACGAGATGGCCGCTGAAGGCCAGCAGGTAGGGCAGGGAACGGCTTCGCCACAGCAGCCAGGCGATGGCGGCGACGATGACGTGCACGACGAGCGCGTGCGCCAGGCCCTGGCTGGTCTGCGAGTCGCGGAACACCGTCAGGGCCAACGGCTTGTCCAGCACATCCGGCAGCAGCGCCGCCAGGGCCAGCCAGCGATAGTCGGCATCGAACCGGCCCGCGAAGCAGCGGCTCAGGACGTGGACAGCCCCGTAGCTGTAAGCGATATGTCCGACAGGAAACATCTGGGCTCCTTCCTCACCATCAATATGGTCTGGCCGGGTAGTATACCGCCGATGCGCCGCAGCGTCAACACCGCCAGCCCCGTTCGGCGGCTAAGGCAAGACGTCCCGCGTGGTCTCTCCAGTTGAAAGCAGCGACAGCATCTCCTCCACATCGGTCGTCGGTCGCTCGCAGGCGTAGTTCTGGCACACATAGGCGGTCGCCTTGCCGTCCAGGCTATACTGATACATCGTGAATTCGGCCAGCGCAGCAATTTCAGGCGCGTCGCCCGGCGGACGAAAGAGGACGACCTTGTTGGGCGTGAAGGAGCGGCGCAAGGCACGCAGCATGGCCTGTGTGTCGGGCGCGTCCTCCTCGCCGACGATGACCACCTCATAGGCCGGGCCGAGGCCGAAGTTGACCGCTTGCAGCAACTGGGTGTAGCCCATCGGCGCAGCGCGCACCATCCCGGCGAAAGCTCGCCCGATGGCCGCCGCCTCTTCTTCCAGGGCGGGTTCGGCTGTCATGCGGCCCAGGCGCAGCAAATTGGACATGGCGACCGAGTTAGCTGAGGGGATGGCCCCATCATAGGCCTCTTTGAGGCGGCTCAGTAGCGGCTCACCATCGTCGGCAGTGAAGTACAGGCCGCCGCGCTCCTCGTCCCAGAAATGCGCCAGCAGTTCGGCGTTCAGGCGCAGCGCCTCGCGCAGATAGGTCGGCTTGAAGGTCGCCTCGTACAGGTCGAGCAGGCCCCAGATCAGAAAGGCGTAATCGTCGGCGTGGGCGCGAATGGACGCCTCGCCGTCGCGGTAGCGGTGCAACAGCCGGCCGTCGGCGTCGCGCAGGACCGTCAGGACAAACTGCGCAGCCCGTTCGGCGGCAGCGCGATAGGCCGGCTCGTCGAACGCCTGCGACGCTCTGGCCAGCGCGGCAATCATCAGCCCATTCCAGTCGGTCAGCACCTTGTCGTCCTTGTGGGGGTGAACGCGCTGCTCGCGGACGGCGAACAGCCGTTCACGAATGACTGCCCAGCGTGCACTCTCGGCCTCGTTCAGCGGGCGGCTGAGGTGCAGGATGTTCTCGCCCGTGCGCAGGCCACTGGCCTCCTCGCGGAAGTTGCCTTCCTCGTTCAGACCAAAGGTGGCAATGACCCAATCGGCGTCCTCCTGGCTCAGCAGCGACCGAATCTCTTCCACCGTCCAGAGATAGAACTTGCCCTCTTGGCCCTCGCTGTCAGCATCCTCTGCCGAATAGAACCCGCCGCGCGGGTCGGTCATGTCGCGCAGCACGTAGGCCAGGATTTCGCGCGCTGTATGCTCGTACTCGGCGCGGCCGGTGGCCTGATAGGCCTCGGTATAGGCCAGGGCCAGCATAGCCTGGTCGTAGAGCATCTTCTCGAAATGCGGCAGCAGCCACTGCGCGTCGGTAGAGTAGCGATGAAAGCCGAAGCCGACGTGGTCGTAGATGCCGCCGCGGCGCATGGCCTGCAACGTCTTCTCAACCATGTCCAGCGGTGTCACGTCGCCGGTGCGCTGCCAGTGACGCAGCAAGAACAGCAGGTTGTGCGGCGTGGGAAACTTAGGCCGCGCGCCGAAGCCGCCGTGCGTCGCGTCGAAGCGGTCGGCCAGTTGGCGGTAGGCCTGCTCCAGCACGCGCCCATCCAGCGCCGGGCCAGCCGCATCCGGCTGAGGCTGGCGCACGGCTTCGGCCACCTGCTCCGCCGCGTCCAGCAGCCGCTGACGGTCGGTCTGCCACAGCGATTTGACTTGCTGCGCCAGCTCTACCATCCCGACGCGGCCAAAACGGGACTGACGGGGAATGTAGGTCGCCACGAAGAAGGGCTTCTGATCAGCGGTCATCAGCAGGTTGAGCGGCCAGCCGCCGCTGCCGGTGACCTTGAGCGCCACGTCCATGTAGATGCTGTCAATATCGGGCCGCTCCTCGCGGTCAACCTTGATCGACACCCAGGCGTCGTTCATCAGCGCGGCGACCCCGGCATCCTCAAAGGATTCGCGCTCCATGACGTGACACCAGTGACAGGTCGAATAGCCGATGGACAGGAAGATGGGTTTGTCCTCGGCCCGCGCCCTGGCGAACGCCTCCTCCCCCCAGGGGTACCAATCGACCGGATTGTAGGCGTGCTGCAACAGGTAGGGGCTTTTCTCGTGAATCAAGCGGTTCGGTTTGCCGTGTACAGTGGTCATCTCGAAATCATCTCCTTTCTGGCCGTCGGCTGACGCGCCAGGTGACGGCGTCGGCGCAGACGGTTCTGCGGGCGGTGGGCCGATAGCCAAAGCCAGCACCAATGCCGCCCCAATTATGACTGCCCGCCATGTCGCCCGTTTGGCGCTCAAAACCTCGCTCACTTGCGGTGCCTTGCCACTCACTGTCCATCCGAGCGCAGATAGTTATTGATAATCTGCTGAGTGCTTTCTACTACTTCCGTCACACGCCGAATAACAGCGGCACGGTCGAGTGGCTTGCCAATTTCATCAAAGGCCTCGTAACGGAGCTGGACAGCGTAAGGATTGAATTCTAAAAGGTCAGTATAGTCCTCTGTTATGACACCACATTTCGCGAGAATGGACAATAGTAAACTGATATCATGCGTTTTGGGGTACTCTATGCCGGCCAGTGAGAGGCGGGCCTTGAGAGCTTTCTCGATAGCTTGTTGGGCGTGAAAGCCAAAAACCTCCTCAGCGAATACGACGGTGTCTTCCATTCCAGCCAGCGCTCTCAAGTCTTTGCGAGCGGCCGAGATGAGTCGCTTAGCATATTCATAATCGTCCATACAACACCTTTCCCTCCCGCAGTGCTTTGGCGATGACATGATTGCGGGCATTACGCCAGTGCTCAACTTCGCCACGGCTATAAACCAGAATGTCTTTGGCTACGCCGAAGCGCGCCAAAGCTCGCCATAGCTTTACCATTTCCTGGCAGCGGTCGCGTCCTGGCCCAAAAGGGTCCGCCTCAATGACCAACAGGTCCACATCTGAATCCGGCGTCGCCTGTCCGGTGGCATAAGAGCCAAATAGCACAATGGCTTCGGGATCGACTTCTTGAACAATGACTGCTGTCATCTCGTCCAGTAGCGACTCATTTATTGCTATCATTATATTAACTCTCCTGTCATAGCGCCAATTGCATAATCCAACTACACCATCGTCAATCCGCACTCCGCAAACCCACTCACGGCAGCCACAGCCGCAGGTGCTTGCTGCCGTAGCCCACGCCGACGGCCAACCTGTCATCGGGCAAGCTCACCATGGCCAGGTTGGTCGAGAGCACGCCGTCGAGCGGGACAGTCCAGGCTTCCTCGGCGCCGTCGGCGGTGCGCCGGATGGCGGCCAGGCTGCGCAGTGACTGAGCCGGCGCGAGCAGCTCGACGCGGCCATCGCCGTCGAAGTCGCCAGCGGCCGCCTGATCGAGGTTGCGTGAACCGACCGCGTGCGAGGCATAGCCTGGCAGTTGGGCGACGACTTCCAGGCGGTATTGAGCCCAGCGATAGAACTCGACCACACTGTCGGTATGCGGCGCCAACACAGCGGCCAATTCCAGCTCACCATTTGGCCCGAATGGCGCCACGGCGATGGCGTGTCGCCATATTCTGCCCTCGCCGGCCGCCGGGCCCCCAACCAAAGGCACACCCTTGTCATTGAAGGCCACTATCTGCGCCACGCCCTGCGTTGTACTGAGCGTCAGCATGATCTCGCGCCGCCGGTCGTCATCCAGGTCGGCCCACAACGGCGCGAGTTCTTCGGCCACCGTCTCATCCTTAAAGACCAGATGTGTCACCACCGCCAGTTGCGGCTCGGTAGCCATGAGCATCGCCCCGCCGGCCTCCAGCTCATCCCCCAGCACGCCGTGCTCATAGCGCGTCGTCGGATCGGTCAGAACCAGGATGCGCCGACGGTCATCGGCCAGCAGCCGCGCATCGGGCAGGGCGTTGATGGCAGCCCGCGCCAGTTCGCCCTCCACGCCGAAGATGACCGGGTCGCCATTCTGTGCCACATAAGCAACACGCCCCTCACCGCCCGGCAAGGCAACCGGATACGCCAGTGGCGATGCCTCCGCTGGGAGCACAATCAACGACGGTGCATCGTCCTCGATTTTGAGCAGCGGCGGCGAGCCGGCCAGCAGGCTCGCTGGTCCGATTTCGAGCGGCGTCGCTTTCTTGCCGACCACATCGAAAGCCTGCACGCGCCCATCGGCCAGCACCGCGACCCAGACACTGCCTTTTCTGAGCGGCGCGGCGACCAGCCATTGCGTCTGCCCGGCCAGCTCGATGTCCAGCGGGATGGCGAACGGCATCACCCCACGGCCCGGCACGAACCGGTTGTTGCTGGGCTGTTGGTGCGTATAGGCGAAAAGTGGCTCAGGCTCCTGCGCCAGAGCGACCGGCTCACGCCTGCCGGCGGCAGCGACGCCCAGCGACAGGACGATGAAAGCCGTTGCCAGAATCCGCCGAATATGCACACTCACCCGATGCCCCCTCCCCGCCTGGCAGTTGAGCTGCCAGGCCTGAAGTTCAAGCGGCCAGCCCTCAATTGTGTCGCATGTGGGAATCCAAACTGCATGCTTGAGGATTGGCCTTCAGGCTTTCCATTATACCACACTTCCTGGACTTAACGAATGAGCCGAATCTTACGGGTGCATCCAGAATTTTAGGCGAGTTAGCAGAAGCCTCGGCTGCGTCATGCTGAGCTCCCCCACGGCGCGCGGGCGCGCCGCTCATAGGGGAAGAAACACCGCCAAGTTGTCATGAGCGGGTCGTTTCTTTGCGGGCGCCGCCCCCTCCCGTCATGCTGAGCCGAAGGCGAAGCATCTCGCGCTGGCAGGCGTTGAGATTCTTCGCTTCGCTCAGAATGACGGGAGAACGTAGTTTCTTAGTAGCTCCCCCATGGCGCGCGGGCGCGCCCTGGGGGGAGCTCAAAATGACGGGGTAGGGCTGCGGCTCAGCATGGCAGAAGCGAGCCTCTGCGCCAGCCGCGCCTGTGTCTTTGGTCTGTGGGAGGCCATGTTGTCGCAGGTCAAAGCGGCTACTAATTGTCCAGCGCGCCGGCGTTGATCCAGGCGACCAGCACCTGTATCTCAGCCTGCGTTGGTTTGTCGCCGCGCGGGGGCATCTCTCCCGAAATGACCACTTTCGCCAACAGGCTGGCGGCTGCATCGCCCGGCGTTACGACCGGGCCGTTGCGCGACCCGGCCATCACCGCCGCGTGGCTGGTCAGAGACAGGTCCACTCGCGGCCTGGTGCTGCCGTGACACCGGATGCAATATTTGTTGAATAGCGGCATGACATCCGCGGCGAAACTGGGGCCGCCGCCCGTACCTGCTCCTGGCGACAAGCCGGGCTCTGCCGTGGGAGTCTCGGCGGGAGCAGCGGTAGGCGTATCGGTCGGTGGGGCAGGCGTCGGGGCTGGGGTGAGAGTTGGCGTGGGCACAGAGGTTGGCGTCGGTGTGTTGGACGCAAAGACCAGCTTATTCGGGCCGCCGGTGAGCTGCACGTAGGCGGCCAGCCCTGTCGCCCAGATGGCAGCGACTACGGCCACGATGATGATCTGCCGCAGGATCTGGCCGGCGGTCGGCCAGGCGATCCGCGGCCGGTCGAGCGAGGGATTGCTGCGCATATCAGGTCGAGCCATCGCTTTTCTCCTAGAATCCGTAGATGATGACGCCGCCCAGAAAGCCCAACGTGGCGGCCAGGGCGAAGTTGAAGGCAAAGCCGGCGACGTACAGCAGCATGGTGTTGGGCTTCCAGAGAATTCGCGAGCTGGACAGCCGGCCGATCAGCAGAAGCAAAGACAGCACGGTCAGCGTAGCGGCCAGGAAGAACTTGACATTGGAGTTGGGCGCTGCGCCGGCGTAGTCGGTCAGATTGGTTTGTATCCCGCTGGCTGCGGCGAGGAGGGTGGTGACAAAGACCAGAATGTTGTTATAGAAAGCGGCCTGCTCCAGGGAGCGGCTACGAAAGATAAGGGCCAACACCACGAACAACAACGCCGCCGTGGTCAGGGCGATGGGGAAATGGACAGCCATGACATGGGTGGGGTGCAACACGGTCACAGCGTGGATTACGCGGCTGATGAGTTCCATAGATCCTCCTGGCTCAATAGGTGATCTCCAACAGGCTTTCCCCGATCTCCCGCAGCACACTGGCAGGCAATTGGCTGAGCTTGTGGGCCAGGTGCAGGTAAAGTGAATTGACCGGCATAGCGACAAATTCCCGAAGCTGAGGCGTCAGATGCTGCAATTCGGCTGGAACGGAGGCAGTCGAAGTCGCTCCAGCGCCGGCAGCGGCGACGCTCGTTTTGCTCTCAGGGCAAGGCTTTTCGTACCCCGCTTGAAAATCGAGGAACATCTCCAGCGGAGCATCCAGATACTGGGCCAAAGCCTCCAACTCGACCAGTGGAATATCGCGCCGGCCATACTCGTATTCAGAAATGAGTCTCGGCGAGATGCCCAGAAAATCGGCGCATTCTTTCTGGGTCCTTTCCGCTTTCTGCCTGGCCAGTCGCAACTGTACACCGATCAATTTTTGACGCAGCAACATCCGTTCCTGCACGATGTCCGGTTGTTCGGGTTCGTTCTCCTCTTCGGCGACGGGGCGGCGTTCCCAAAAGTAAGTGGGTGGCACGCCAAAGTAGTCAGCCAGAGTTTCCAGTTGGGCAGCGGAGATGTCTGTCCGGCCCGCCTCGATATCGTTCATACTCTGCACGGTGGTATTGAGCAGGTTGGCGCACTGTATGAGCGACCGCCTGGCTTGCTTGCGGGCCTGGCGAATAAGCGCGCCCAATTCTCTGCGGCGAAATTCCCTGGTCGAAGGTTCCATAACTTTACTCCCTCTCGCAGACCCTGGACAGGCAGGATACGCCGAATGGTCTGGCCGAATCCGTGACCACACCAGTAGATGCCCCATCAGGATCGAGTGATAGAATCACGATGGCAATGATAGCACATTTTGTAAAAATACGCTAAAACCCGAATTGCAGCTTATCGGAGAATCTGCTATACTTGGGTATTCTATGATCTTTCCTGGAAACATAATCAACTGATACAACATCGTGGAGGACTTATTCATGTCGCACAGGCAAAAAGTTGTCATCATCGGCGGCGTGGCTGCTGGCCCCAAGATGGCAGCCAGGCTGCGCCGGCTGTTGCCCGACGCCGAGATCACCATCGTCGAGCGCGGCGATGTGCTCTCCTACGCCGGCTGCGCCATGCCATACTGCATCGGCGGCGACATGCCGGACTGCGAGCAGCTCAATCACTCGGCCAGCGGCACGCCGCGCGATGAGACGTTCTTCCGCCAGGTCAAAGACATCACCGTTCTGACCCGCACCGTCGCCGAAGCCATAGACCGCCGCAACAAGGCCGTCCGGGTCGTGGGCGTCGAGACGGGCCAGGCCCGCTGGCTGCCCTACGACAAATTGGTGCTGGCGACCGGCGGCGTGCACGTCACGCCGCCCATCGAGGGCATCAAGCTTGGCCGGGTGTTTCACCTGGCTCAGCCCCAGGATGCCATCCGCATCCGCGAGCTGGTCGCTTCCGGTGCGGTGCAGAAAGCAGTGATCATCGGCGGCGGGCTGATCGGCCTGGAGACCACCGAGGCGTTCGTGCGCCGCGGCCTGCAGGTTGCGATTGTCGAGATGTTGCCGCGCATCTTGCCCAAGCTGCTGGACGCGGAAATGGCTGTCCTGTTGCAGAATTATCTCTGCACCAAAGGGGTGGACGTTCGTGTGAACGAGCGGGTGTTGCGCCTGGAGGGCGATGGACAGGGCCAGGTCGCCCAAGTTGTGACCGACCAGGGCCAGATTGACGCCGACCTGGTGCTGGTCTCCGTCGGCGTGCGCCCGAACTCCCAGCTCGCCAAAGAGGCCGGCCTGGAGGTCGGCGTCACGGGCGGCATCGTCGTCAACGAGTACCTGCAGACCAGCGACCCGGACATCTACGCGGCGGGTGACGCAGTGGAGATGACTCACCTCGTCTCCGGCGGCAAGACCTACGCGCCGATGGGCTCGACGGCCAACAAGCATGGCCGCGTCATCGCCAACCACATCGCCGGCATCCCCGACCGCTTTAAGGGCGTTGCCGGGACGGCCGTGCTAAAAGTGTTCAATTACCACGTGGGCAAGACAGGGCTGATCGAGGAAGAGGCCCGCGCGGCCGGGTTCGACGTGGTCACCGCACTTAATCCGGCCTCCGATAAGCCGCACTACTATCCGGGCCATGCGCGCGTGTTCATGAAGATGGTTGCCGACCGCCCGACCGGCAGGGTGCTCGGCTTGCAGGTGGTGGGGCCGGGCGATGGCATCAAGCGCATTGATGTCGTCGCTACGGCGCTGCAATTCGGCGCCACAGTGGATGACATTGCCGCGCTGGACTTGGGCTATGCGCCGCCGTATTCAGCCGCCATAGACATCGTCGCCCATACGGCCAACATCATCCGCAACAAGCTGACGGGGCTCGTGGAGAGCTATACGCCGGCCGAGGTCAAGGCCAGGCTCGACCGCGGCGAGGATTTCGTGTGGCTCGACGTGCGCACTGCGGAGGAGTTCGCCCGGCACCACATTGACGACCCCAGGGTGCGGCTTATCCCGCTGGATGAGCTACGCCAGCGGCTCGGCGAGTTGCCGCAGGGAAAAGAGATTATCGTTTTCTGCGCCATCAGCCTGCGCGGCTATGAAGCCTATCGCCTGCTCAAGGCCCGCGGCTTCAACGTCAAGCTGATGGACGGCGGCATCGTCGCCTGGCCGTATGAGAAGGTGTGCTTCGTGCCGCCCGCGGCATGAAGCAAACGCCCCTCGCGAAAGTTCATCAAAGCTTTCGAGAGGGGCGCGTCTACCATTCAACATACTCTTCCCAATAAGGCGGTTGTATCTTAGCCATAGCCTTTCTACCGCTTCCGATAAATCTCTCGGCGCAGCCCAATCGCGTGGATCACAACCGTCTGTTCCTGGTGAAGAACTTCGTAGATGACCCGATAATCACCTACACGGAGTTTATAGAGGCCTGCAAGGTCACCCGTCAATGCTTCCAGTCTTATCTCGTCCAGGTTGAGGGCCAGCCACTTGATGCGTGCAATGATGCGTCGGCTCGCGGATTCATCCAAACGCGATAGCTCATGAGCGGCTATGTCCAAGATGTGGATGCGATACACGATACCTACTCCAATCCGAGCCGTTGCAACACATCCTCAAGTGGCTCACCGCGCTCACCTGCCGCAACAGCTTGCTTCTGGCGCAAGAGCCTATCACGAACCGATTTTCTGACAGGCAATCCCTCATCAGGGTCGCCCAGCAATTCTAACAGCTTCTGTTCTATGGTAGTCTCAATCACTTCGATGAGCTCATTCTTTGTCATCTGAACAATTGTAGTATCCATACTCTCTCCTCTTGACCAGACTTGCCCCTTGCCGGACGCCTCAAGATTTTGTTGTTTGCGCTTCAATTATACACCTGAAGGGGCGTTTCATCAAAGGTTCAAGCGGCGCCGGGGTGCATCAGTCCGGCCGCGTCATGCTGAGCCGCAGGCGAAGCATCTCATGCCGCATTCCTCGTCTGTTATTGCGCCGCGCCGCGGCCAGCCAGCGCGCCGCTGGTCCAGCACCATTGCAGGTTGAATCCACCGCACGGGCCGATGACGTCCATCACTTCGCCTGCAAAATGCAGGCGCGGCACGAGGCGCGATTCCATCGTCTGCGGGTGCACTTCGGTCACGGGGATGCCGCCCGTCGAGAGTTGGGCGAACTTGAAGCCGCGTGTGCCGGTCACCTCGGCCTCCAGGTGGGAGAGCAGGTGGAGCAGCCGGTTGAGTTCCTTCTGGGATACGTCCGCCAGCCTGACGGCGGGGTCGAGCCCGGCCAGGGACAGCACGACAGGCGGGACTTTGGCCGGCATCACCGCCGCCAGGACCGCGCCCAGCGGAACGGGCCGGCGTCGCCAGCGGGCGATGAGCTCCAGCAATGCGTTGCGGTGAAAGGCCGCCAGGTCAATGACCAGCTTCAGGTCGGCGCCAGGCCGCGTGCTGACCCAGTGGCTGAGGTCCATGGCCGCCGGCCCGCTGAAGCCATCCTGGGCGAACATCAGGTTGCCGCTGGTTTCCGCCAGCTTGCGGCCCCCCTGCCACAAGGAAAGGCCTGCGTCCAGGCGGACGCCCTGCAATTTGTGGAACTGCCTGACCCGCGCGGTGATGGGCACCAAGGCGGGATAGAGGGGGACTATGGTATGCCCCAGCCGCTCCAAAATGGGGAACAGCTCGCCGGTCGAGCCGAGGGCGGGGTAGGCTTTGCCGCCGCAGGCCACAATCAGCCGTTCGACCTGGCAGACGTGCGATGGCCCGCCGATGGTCAGGGCAAAGCCGTCGGCGGTGCGCCAGATGTCAACGGCCTTGCAGCGCAGCCGCACTTCGACGCCAGCCAGGTCGAGCATGGCGGTCAGCGTCTCGACGACCGAGGCCGCCGAGTCGGAGAGGGGGTAATACCAGCCATCGGGCGTCGCATATGCCGGCACGCCCAGATCGCGCAACCGCGCCAGGGCCGTCTCGCGGCCGTACAGGCCAAAGGCTGTCTCCAGAAACTTCCGGTCGGCGCAGGTATAGCGTTCGGGGCCGGTGTGCGCATTGCTGATGTTGCACCGCCCGTTGCCGGTCACGAGCAACTTGCGCCCCACGGCCGGGTTCGCGTCGAAGAGGATCACCCGTGCGCCGCGCTGCGCCGCCTCCAGCGCGGCCATGATGCCCGCTGGCCCTGCCCCGATGATACCAATCACCTGTCGTGTCCTCCCAGAGACTTGAATGCTCGCGCAAGCTGGCGAGTTCGGGTTTCTACCTGCGGGGCGATTTTAGCAGATTGCAGGTTTTTTCCAAATTCCTCCAGCCTTTGAGGTGTGAGATTCTGAGGTGCTATCGCGCCTCAGAAAACGGGTAGTCTCGTTTGCGGTGATGCGCCTGGACAGGCTTCACCAGGCTGGCGAACTTTGCCGCGTCGCGGGCGCAGGTCATGATGCCGCCGGCATAGCCCGCGCCTTCTCCCAGCAGGTACAGCCCTTCGGTTAAGGCGGCCAGCGCAAAAGTCTTCGGCCCGCTGCGCCGGCGCGACGTAGCCGCCGCCCCCCAGCTCAAACGCCCGGCGTTCCAGGGCGCGCTGGCAGGCGATGGCCTCCAGCGGCCCGTGGCAGCCCATGGCGGCGGGATCAACAGCCGCCACAATCGCGCCGTTGGTCCACGTCATGTCGCGCGCATAGCGGCTCATGCCGTTGGTCACCAGGCCCTCCGGCTCGCTCGAGGCGCAGACCACCTGACCGCCCGGGCAGACGCAGAACGAATAGACGCCGACCCCGCCGTGTTGGTGGGCGAGCTTGTAGTCGGCAGCGGGCAGCATCTTCGCTGCTTCGTTCCACAGGCGGGCCACATCGCGCGCCTGTTCTTCGACCGGGCGGCCACGCTCAAAGATGATGGGCCGGTAGCCCAGTCGCGCCAACTACAGGCCGGCGAACATCCCCGCCGGGCCGAAGCCGATGATGACCGGCCGCGGCGGCAGGGCAATGCGCGGCTCGGCCTCCGGCAGTGGCTCTGGCTGATAGGAGGCGATGACCTGGCTGGTCAGCAACTGCTGCAGGCGCGCACCCGGCCTGGAGACGGTGAAGCGCAGGTTGTAGACATAAGCCACGTCCGGCTTGCGGCGCGCGTCAATGGACTCGCGCTCCACGGTCACGCGGTCAATATCGGCCAGGTCAAGCTCGCGCGCCAGCGTCGTCCGCAGTGGTTCGGACTCATGCACGGACCGACGCAAACCCTTAAATATGTATTCCACAGCTCATTCTCTTTGCATTTTCGAGGCCCAACCGCCCACAGACACACCCACGATCACGAGCTCATGGCCTCATCACCAGGCCCATCTGCGCGAAATGCCTGTCGAAGGCAAACGCCTCTCGGATGTTGCGGCGCCGTGCCAATACCAAAGAAGCGCAATCGGTATAGCTCCACGATTTGTCATCGTGTCGGCTGAACACACGCCAGGTCTCCTGTTCCTCCGCTGAAGAGAGCACCACCCATTCAACCAATTGACTGTGGCGCAGACGCAAACCCAGTTCTCGCGCAACCGGCATTCCCAGCCTCAGTTTGACCAGAGTCATCGTCTCATCGAACACGTGGTTGGATAGGAGCAGGCTGCCGGGCCTGGCCTGCTCGCGCAGGAAGCCCTTCGCCCGCAGGTGGTTGATGTCGGCGCGGTCGACCAGTGCGTAGAGCGCGCTGGTATCAACGATCCACTGCATCATTCTCGGACACCTTGTGCGATGGGCCACGGGGTTGTTTCGCTTCATAGAGGTAAACGTCGAGGTTCTCGCTGGTTACCCCGTCGTCTGGTCCTACGCCAAGCCCGACTGCCCCCCAAAGGGGGTCATCTGTCAGGTTGTCAAGCTGCTGTCGCTCAATGGCTTCGGTCAAAATGCCTCTGACTAAGGCCGAAATGCTGATCGCTCGCTGGCGCGCCTGGTCGGCTAACCACTCATGCTGCCATTCTTCCAGAATGATTTGCGTGCGTATCATTCCTCACCTCCGATTACACCTGTCCGTTACACACAAATTATACACATAATAGCGGAGAGGGCAATTGCCTGGAACGCGGGGGTGCATCCAGAATTTCAGGCGAGTTAGCAGAAGCCTCAATCGCGTCATGCTGAACCGAAGCCCTGAACCAAAGTCCTGAACCAAAGTCCTGAGCCACAGTCCTGAGCGCAGCGAAGGAGCAGCGAAGCATCTCAACGCCTGCCAGCGCGAGATGCTTCGCCTTCGGCAGATGCTTCGCTTCGCTCAGCATGACGGGAGGGGGCGGTGTTTCTTCCCCCAACGAGCGGCGTGTCCACGCGCCGTGGGGGGGGGAGCAGCAGCCCTCAGACCACGATGACTTCGATGTTGCGTTCGCGTAGCCGTTCGACGTAGGCGGGGGAGATGCTGTTGTCGGTGATGATGCGGTTGACGACCTGGAGGGGCGCGACCACGGAGAAGGTTACCACGCCGAACTTGCTGGCGTCGGCGACGACGATGATCTCCTTGGCAGCGCGCAGCATGGCTTTCTTGACCAGGGCATCCTCCAGGTTGAACTCGGTCAGGCCAGCTTCCAGGTCAATGCCGCCAATGCCCATGAACAGCTTGTCCACGTAGAACTGGCGGAAGGTCTCCTCGGCCAGCGCGCCGACCAGCGATAGCTCGCCGGGCCGCAGCAGGCCGCCGGGCAGAATGAGGCGCAGGTCCTGCATCTCCGCCAGTTGGTTGGCGATGCGCAGCGACGGAGTGATAACCGTCAGGTCGCGCTTGCCTTTGAGCCGCCTGGCGACTTCCAGCGTCGTGGTGCCAACGTCCAGAGCGATGCTGTCGCCACTTTGCACCAGGTCGGCCGCGGCGGCGGCGATGCGTTCTTTCTCGGCCTGACGCATGCCAGAGCGGATCAGGAAAGCCGGCTCGTAGCTGCGCCCGCGGCCGCGCACGGCCCCGCCATGCACGCGCCGCAGTAAGCCCTGTCGCTCAAGCTCATCGAGGTCGCGCCGGATGGTCATCTCCGAGACCTCGAATTGCGCGCCCAGCTCGGCGACGGTGACGTTCCCTCTGGTGTCCAGCAAATGCAGTATGGCCTGGCGTCGTTCATCGGAAAGCATATCAGCTTGCCTCTTGTTAGAATATGTTCAAATTATAGCAGTTTTTGTAAAAAATGTCAAAGAAATTGTGTTTGAATACGTGTGTTTTGGGCCTCATACTATTGACAATCTATCGAAAAAAGATTATAATAAGGACATCTGCGGTCAAGCCCCCAAACCAGGGAAGGTTCAAGACCTTCGACAGGAGCAGCCTCAACAAACTTGGTTTTGCTTGAAAAAGGAGAGTATGGTATGGCTGATTGGTTCAAGACAATGTTTGGCGTAGCAAAACCTGTGATCGCTATGGCCCATTTCCCGGCCCTGCCTGGCACGCCGCGATACGACCCTAAACTGGGCGTGGATGGCATCATCGAGCACATGCGCAAAGACATTCGGTTGTTATTGGATGGTGGGGTGGACGCCATCATGTTCTGCAACGAAGACGACCGGCCCTATACGTTTCACGCCGATTTTGAAGCCGTGGCGGTGATGACGCGCGTGATCACCGAGCTCAAGCCCACCGACCGGCCCTTCGGCGTGGATTTTCTGTGGGACGCCAAGGCGCCACTGGCGGTGGCGAAGGCCACCGGGGCGTCGTTCATTCGTGAGGTGGTGACGGGCGTCTATGAGAGCGATATGGGCCTCTGGGCGCCGGATGCCGCCGCGCTGTACCGCTATCGCCATCACATTGACGCCGACCACGTGCGCATCTTCGACAACATCATGCCGGAATTTGCCTCGCCGTTGGGCGGGCGGTCCATTGCCCAGCGTGCCCGCAGCGCGGTCGTCTCTTCTCTGGTGGATGCGATTCTGGTGTCGGGCCTGATGGCCGGGGCCGCCGCTGACCTGTCCCTCATTCAGGAGGCCAAGCAGGCGGTGGGCGACGATGCGCCGGTGCTGGTCAACACCGGCACGACGGCCGAGAACATCGGCGACTATCTCCGCGTGGCCGATGGCGCGATCGTTGGCTCGTATCTGAAGGTGGATGGCTACACCTGGAACCCAGTTGATCCGGCCCGCGTGAAAAAGCTCATGGAGGCTGTCAAAGCAGCCAGAAAGGGCTAGAGCCATGTTTGATCCCCGCTGGCAACAACTGGCCGAAGTGTTGGTGGGTTATTCCACAGGCATCCAGCCGGGCGAACGGGTGCTCATCACCATGCTGGAGACGGACACCTTGCCGCTGGTGCGTGCGGTCTATGCCGCCGCCGTCCGCGCCGGCGCCTATCCCTTTGTCGAATTTCAGTCGGCCTATCTGGAACGCGACCTGATGCTCTACGGCAGCGAGGCCCAGATCGAATGGGCCTGCGAGATGCAGGCTTATGGCATGGAGTGGGCCGCCGTCAACATCGCCATCCGCGGCGTGCGCAATCCGCACGAGTTCGACAGCATTGCGCCGGACAAGATTGCCCTGCACCGCAAGGCGCTGGGCCAGATCTCGGCCCTGCGCACCGAGAAGACGCGCTGGGTGATCGTGACCGTGCCCAACGAGGCATTCGCCCAGCAGGCCGGCATGAGCCACGATCAGGCCATGTCGCTGTTCTTCGATGCCACGTTGTGCGACTGGGCCGCGGAAGGAGAACGCTACCGCGCCATCCAGCAGCGTTTCCAGGCCGCTGAGACGGTCCGCATCGTGGGCGAAGGTACCGACCTGACCCTATCCACCGCAGGCCGCCAGTACCACGTGGACGACGGGCACATCAACATGCCTGGCGGGGAGGTCTACACCGCGCCGGTAGAGGACAGCGCGGAAGGCCATATCTACTTCGAACACCCCGCCGTGCTGGCCGGCCAGTTCGTTTACGGAGTCCGATTGGCTTTCTCAAAGGGGCTGGTGGTCGAGGCGACCGCCGAACGCAACCAGGATTTCTTGCTCAGCGTGCTGGACACCGACGCCGGCTCGCGGCGCATCGGCGAATTCGCCGTTGGCACCAATCCGGGCGTCACCCGCTTCTGCAACAACATCTTTTACGACGAAAAGATCGCCGGCACGGTCCACATTGCCCTGGGACGCTCCTATGCCTCATGCGGTGGCGTCAACCAGTCGGCCATACATTGGGACATTATCAAAGACCTGAGACAGAACGGCCAGCTTTTCCTGGACGGACAGTTGGTTTTTGAGAATGGCAGGTTTATCGGCTAGAATAAGGGCAGCACACGGGAAGGGAGGTGACAACCGGGAACGAACAAGACTTCAGGCGCGGCAGGATACCATGTTGTTTTTCGTTCGTGTATCACGTATGTTCTGACAAGGAGGAATGAAGATGAAAAAGAGAGCGTATCTTCTGATGGCAATGACGCTGATCCTGTCTACTGTACTGATGACGGCTGGCGTGGCATTCGCCGAGGAAGGCAAAGGCGACTTCAACTGGCGTCAGTTTGAGGGCGAGAAGATCACCGTCTTCCTGACTGAAGTGCCGATGTCGGTTGGCATCCGCGAGAACCTGCAGCAGTTCCTCGACCTGACCGGCATTGATGTGGAGTACCTGGTGGTGGCCGAGGCCCAGTATTGGGACAAGCTGAACGTTGACCTGGCCAGCGGCGCGGGCGAGTACGACGTCTTCATGAGCGGTGCGTCCTTTTGCTGGGGCTGGAGCGACGCCGGCTGGATCGAGCCGCTCGACCAGTTCATCGAGGACCCGAAACTGACTCCGGCGGAATGGGACTTCGCCGACTTCTACCCGTGGGCCATCGCCGCGCAGCGGTGGGATGGCACGCCGGGGCCGGCTGGTCTGGGCAAGGGGTCGCTGTGGAGCCTGCCGGTCAACACCGAGACCTCGCTGCTGACCTACCGCAAGGACCTCTTCGACAAGTGGGGGCTTAAAGTGCCGCAAACCTGGGCCGAGTGGGCCGACACCGCCAAAATGATCAAGGAGAAAGGCGGCGGCGAATACTATTCCGTCCTGCAGCGCGGCGCGTTGGACATCACCAGCATCCAGGCCGGCTACATTTCCGCGCTGTTCTCATACGGGGGCAAGGACTTCAATGAAGACCTGACGCCGGCGATGAACAGCCCGAAGTCGGTCGAGTTCACCAAGCTCTACATTGACACCATCCGCGAGACCGGCTCGCCGGACTGGGCCAGCATGATGTGGTATGACGTGCAACAGGGGATGCCCACCGGCAAGTACGTCATGGTGGTGGACGGCGACAACTTTATCCCGACCTACGAGAACGCCGAATCCAGCCAGGTGGCCGGCAAGCTTGGCTATGCGCCCATTCCGGCCGGGCCCGAAGGCGCGCGCATCTCCAACATCTGGACCTGGGGCCTGAGCATGAACTCTAAGGCCAAGAACAAAGGCGCGGCCTGGCTGTTCATGGTCTGGGCGTCGGGCAAAGACACCATGACCGCCTTCTCCGGCGTGGGGAGCTGGCCGACCCGCACCAGCGTATGGAACAGCGACAAGCTGGTCGAGCTGACCTCCAAGTACGGCGACGGCGAGTTCCGCAAGGTGTTGGAGGGCAACTACACCGAGCGGGCCAGATGGCTGCCCGCTCCGATGGTTGACCTGCCTGGCGTCTGGAACTTGTGGATCAAGGGGCTGCACAACTACTATTACCAGCAGATGGACGCCCAGGCGGCCATGGACCAGGTGGCGCAGGAAGTCACCACCCTGCTGACCGATTCCGGCACGATGGAAGCGTTCAAAGCTGCTCAGCAGAAGTAGTCCGCGCCTGGTTTACACTTACCATCAAACGCCGGGGGCGCAAGTGTTGCGCCTCCGGCCGAGGAGACCGCTATGATTGCACCACCGGCTGAGATGAAACTGGCCGCTCAGATGCCGCCGCCGGAACGTAAACGACGGAACTGGGCGCCCTGGCTCATGACTGCGCCTGCCACGCTCGCACTTATCGGCATTCTATATCCGTTTGCCATCGCCGTCTATTACAGTTTCACCAATTACCGCATCGTCAAAGCTGAGTATTCATTTGTTGGCCTGCGCAACTACATCAGCATGTTTGCCAACCCGTCGTTCTGGAACGCGATGGGCAACACGCTCATGTTTGCCGTCATCGCGCTGGTGGTCGAGCTGACTTTGGGCTTCCTCATTGCGTTGCTGCTGAGCCGCCAGGTGAAGGGTGTGGGGATCATGCGCGCGTTGTTGCTCCTGCCACTGATGTTGCCGCCGGTGGTCTCGGGCATGATGTGGAAGACGATGCTCGCTCCCAGCAGCGGGCCGGTCAACGCCATCTTTGGTCTGGGCACGTTCGCCTGGCTGTCGGTGCCATGGGCGGCGCGGGCAGCGGTGCTGTTCATCGAGATCTGGTCGTCCACTCCGTTTGTGGCCCTGGTACTTCTTTCTGGCCTGCAATCTCTGCCCAAAGAGCCGTTCGAGGCCGCGGAAGTGGATGGCGCACGCTTCTGGTTCGTGCTGTGGAACCTGATGCTGCCGATGCTTCAACCGTTTATCATCATCGTTCTGCTGTTTCGTGTGGTGGATGTCATCAAGTTATTCGACATCATCTTTGCGACGACCGTCGGCGGGCCGATGAACGTCACCACCACCATACCCATTATGGTCTACAAGGAAGTGTTCCAGTTCTACAACCTCGGTTCGGCTATCGCCAAAGTGCTCATGCTCTGGCTCATCAACTATGTGATTTGCTTCTGGCTGGCCAGCAAGTGGCGCAAATCAGGGGCGCAAATCGGTTAGGGAGAGGGCCATACGATGCGAACGAAGAGACAGAACGTAGTCTTTACCTATCTGCTGATGGTTGTGCTGGCAATTTATATCCTGGCGCCTATCGTCTGGATTGTCATGATGTCCTTCAAGAACAAAGCGGATGTCATCTCGTCGCCGCCCAAGTTCATCTTCACACCCACGCTGAGCAACTACGCCGCGCTGCTGGGCGGGGGCGGCGAGGGCCAGCTCGCTGGCGCGACCTTCCTGTCTTACTTCAAGAACAGCCTGGTCATTTCATTGGGGGCGGTGTTGCTGTCCG
>Ga0129299_1000785_pt1 | contig 20935 bp, 20 predicted proteins | sample ConPoolayeCmetaG_FD_94477 | JGI IMG/M metagenome (GOLD analysis project Ga0129299, IMG submission 94477) | Hot spring microbial mat communities from California, USA to study Microbial Dark Matter (Phase II) - Cone Pool mat layer C metaG ...
CTGCGAGTTCTGTGCGGTGACCTGCCCGACGCCGAACGTGCCGGAAGCCGAGCCGTGCGGCCAGGACACCAACGGTGGCTGCAATGCGACGCCCAACGTGTTCGAGAACATCCAGTGCAATGCGACGATCTGCGCTACGCTGTGGGCCGATGGTGGCCGGCGTGACACTGACTGGTTCAAGTTGGTGTTGACGGCTCCGCGGTATCTGGTCTTCACGGTGCACACTGAGGTGCCAGTGCTGACCGGGTTCATGGACACGGCCCAGGCGAATTGCAGCTATCTGTACGGGTACTGGGTGAACGTCGACTCCTGCACGGCCGAGCCGGAGAGCTGGTACTTCGTGGACCAGCAGCAGCAACCGGTGCAGTTCGCGGCCGGCACGTACTGGTGGTTGGCCTTGCCGGATGACGGCGACGGCATCTTCTACAGCTATCCGTGCAACCGGCCGGCGCCGTTCGATCTGAACACGTACTGGTTCTCGATCGAGTGCACGACCACGCCGCCGCAATAAGCGGTTGGCGGATTCTGCCGCTCCCGCTCCAAATGAGCGGGTAACGGTCGGCCGCTGGCCGACCGGCGGCTGAGAACGATACGACCGGCATCGCGGGCGAACCTCCCCGTGATGCCGGTTCGCTTTAGGGCCGGCTTGCAGGCTGGGCATGCCGGTGGTAGCATTAAGAAGTTCCGTGCCAGAGAAGGCACGTGCTGCGAGGTGTCAGCGGTGTACGCGATCTTTGATGACGGCGGTAAGCAATATAAGGTGGCCCCCGGCGACGTAGTGCTGGTGGACAATCGCGACCTGCCGGAGGGCCAGAATCAGATCAGCTTCGACAAGGTGCTGATGGTCGGCGTCGGTGCCGACGCACGCATCGGTCGGCCTTGGGTGGATGGCGCCAGCGTCAGCGGCACGGTTCTGGAGCGCCTGCGGACGCCGAAAGTCCGTGGCGTGAAATTCAGTCGGCGCAAGGGATATTTCAAGCGCTGGGGGCACCGTCAAACGATGCTGCGCGTCCAAATCAGCGCCATCAACGCATAGCACGCGGCGTCAGCTCATTCGCCCGATCAGTTCGCGAAAGAAGCGCAGCCCCACGTACTCGAAATCGGCGAACACCAGAATGGTGGCGACCTGAAAGTGCATGGTCGCCAACCAGCAGACCGTCGTCCAAAGCGGGCCGTCCGGCCCACGCCACCTCAGCTTGCGCCGCAGTCCATCCCAGAGCCGCTGCACATTCAGGGCCGCCGCCTGGCTCAATCCCCATGCCAGAAACGACCAACTGGCCCCATGCCACCAGCCGATGTACGCGAAGACGAGCGTGATGTTCAGGGCGGCGTGCCGCCGATTCCCGCCCAGCGGAATGTAAACATAGTCGCGAAGCCAGCGGCCGACGGTGATGTGCCAGCGGTGCCAGAATTCACGCACCGACGTCGCCAGCGGGAGACGGTGGAAATTGTCGTCTACGCGGATGCCCACCCACAGCGATAATGCCACCGCCAGCTCATTGTACGACCATAGCAGCAGATAGATTTGCACCGGAACCAGATAGAGCATCGCTAAGAGGGCGCCGGTCGAGTAATACTGCGGCGCTGCGAAGAAATCGCCCTCCCCGCGCAAGCGCTCCAGCGTGCCACCCGCCAGTGTCAGACCCAGCACACCCAGCAGAAACCAGCCGAAGCGGCGGGCACCGGCCCAGAGGTTGCCGCGCTGCCGGGGCCAGGCCGCTAGTCGTTCCAGGAACTCTTCACGCCGCAAGACCGGCCCAAGCCGCATGGCCGGCGCATACAGTAGCCAACAGACGCTGTCGGCGATGCGCAGCGGCTGCTGGGGCCGGCGTGACAGGTCAACGCCCCAGGCGATCAGGCGCAACAGAAAATAGGAAAACCCGACGTTGTGTAGCGCGGCCATTCGGGACGGGTACCACGGCTGTTGCGCCTGCCACCACAGAGGGAGTATCAGGACATGCAGGCCCACCCAGACCAGTGCGGTCATCAGGCGTGAGCTTATCCAGCCGCGGCGCAGCCACCAACCCAGCACGACCACCCAACCGCCGGCCACCAGTAGCCAGCTCAGCAGCACCAGCGCAGCGGCCAGCCCCACCGTCGGGACCAGCCAGATCAACCCGCTCAACGCCAAGGCGGCACGCGGCCAGCGGCGCCCCAACAGCGCCACAAGCGGCACGAGCGGCAGAAACGCGACCAACCCGAACGGCCCGGCCAGTATCTCGGCGGGAGACAAGGCCGGACGATCAACCAGCGGATTGAACAGCGGTCCAGGGCCGGTCAGCCAGTTCACGGCAAAACCGTCACCGTACTGCGACCCGGCAGCATGAGTTGATACAGGAAGGCGACATCCTCGTTGTACATGCGAATGCAGCCGAGCGAAACGGCTTTGCCGATCGACTCAGGCTCGATGGTACCGTGAATACCGTAGCCTTCGCGTCCTTTCGCGTCGCCTTCCACGCCTTCCAGGCCGATCCAGTGTTCACCTAGCGGGTTATTCGGATCGTCGGCCGGGATGATGCGCTTGTCGGGTGCCGAGGCCGGTGGATAGTAGGTCGGGTTCGGCAGGCGCTCTTTGACGCGCCACACGCCTTCGGGCGTGCCGCCGCCGGTTCCCAGGCCCACTCGAAAGCTGCGAACGTACAGGTCGCCCAGGTACACGTCCAGGCGGAACTTGGACTTGTAGATCTTGACGTGGAAGGGACCGCGCAGCACTTTCAGCGTCTGCCCGGCACGTATCCGAGTCGCATCGCTGATCCCGTTGATCTTCATGATGATCTCGTGCGGCAGATTGAACTGCCGACCGATGTTGATCAATCGGTCGCCGCTCTGCACCGTGTAGGTTTCCACCAGCGGGTCGTCGGGCAGGATACGCTGCGAAAAGAGCGTTTCGTCGGCCAGCCGGGTGAGCAACGCCCGCACTTCGGACTGCTCCGCCTCCCCCAGCGGGCGAGCAAGCAGGGCGTTGAGTCCGTGGCGTGCTTCGACCAACTTGCCGGTCTCGATCAGCCGCCGGGCCGCCTCGATGTCGCGGTTCCCGCTGTGCGTCTCGTTGGCGAACCGGCGCGTGGTCGGTTCCTCCGCCCCGGGTGACTGACGCGGATCCGGATCGTCTCCGGCCCCGGACCGGAACCCCACCTGGATGGCGACTGCCGACGTCGGCTGCGAAGTCGGATTTGTGCTCGTAGGACCGCTGGGCAAGACGATCTGCTCGTCGGCGGCCAGACGCACCGTCTCTTGCTTGCTAGCGGCTTTAGCGGGAGCGGCCGCCGGCTTTTGCACAGTCTTGACCGGCGCCACCGACGGCGGCAGCGGCGGAGCGCTTTCCACAGCGGGTTTCGTCCGGTTGCGCGGCCAGAAATACCAAGTCGTGCCGCCCGCCAGCGCCAATATCAACACGCCGACCGGCAACACCCAAATTCGAGACGCTCTGCGGCGACGACGCACGACCGCCATTGGGCCACCTCCTGGGCTGCTCACACTTGCCCGCCGGCCATCCTGGCCGACGCTCGAAACAGAATAGCAGCGAAGCGCGGCTCCGACCATAGCTGGTGGCGTCAGGCCGGCCACGGGGCCACAGCTACGCGACGGAGCGGTCTAGCGCGTGACGCTCTGCTCATACTCGATGACCAGTACGCCATCGCGCTCCACCGTCAGGCGCGCTACTCCCCCGGCCGGCACCCGCTCCAATGTGTCGCACAAGTGCGGATAAGACAGCCCCAGCTCACCGGCCGGCGGCCAGCGTTGCACAAGCCGAACCAGGCCGGCCACGACCCAGCCGTGGGCTTCGCGCACGTAACTATCCGGCTCGGTCGCTGCTAAATCAGCGGCCACGCTGCGCAGCGTGTCGATCGGACCGGTGCCCGGCAATCCGAGCAATTCCAGATGCAGCTCCCCATGCAGACGGTACTCGTTCACGCGCTGCCAGCCGAGCTCGCGCTCCCGCTGCCGAGCGTGCAACTTGCCGGCCACGCGACGGTCCCGCGTCAGCAGCACCACCACTGCTTCAGTGCCGCCCAACGGATCATGTTCCAGGTAGCACAGACCGGTCGGTGTACGCCGCGTCTTGTCTTCCGGCAGCGCATGCCGATAGGCCGGCTGTTCCTGCCCCAGCCGAATTCTCTGATATCCGAGCTGCGCGCAGCCAGCCAGCGGTCCGGCCATGGCCAGGAGCAGCGCCAGAGCTGCCCGATACCGCTGCGGCACGCGCGCGACGACGCAGGCGGTGCCAAACTCGCGGATCATGCCAGATCATGATCCGCCCCGCGGGGCGCGGCGGCAAGCCCGGCTTGCCGGCCAATGAGCGCCCGGCCTGTATCCGATATAATTGATGGGCGGCGGATGCCGGCGCGTTGGACGTCGCCGGCCGTTGTTACACGGCACAAGCGCTGACCCGCCGCGGGCAGGGAGTTCGATGCAGCCTGACGACGATTCCCTCTTGGAACAAGCCAACCGGTTGCTGGAGGATGGCAAGCCGCAGGACGCTCTGCGTCTTCTGGACGAGCTGGACATCGAGACGCTCGACGACCAGGAGCGTGTCGAGTGGGGCAGTCTGCGTGCCTGGGCGCTGACCGAGATGGGGCGCGACGACGAAGCTCTGGAGACGCTCGAGCCGCTGCTGGATGAGTTCCCCCAGTCCGCTCGACTACTGGGCACTCTAGGGGTCGTGCTCTCCAATCGCGATGACCTGGAGCAGGCCCGCGACGTGCTCGAGGAGGCCGTCGAGCTGGCTCCGGAAGACGAAGTCGCACTGGCCAACCTGGCGCTGGTCTATGAGAAGCTGCGCGACTATGAGCGTGCCGCCGCCCTATACGATCGGGCTTTGTCGCTAGGCGCCGACATCGACTGGATCCTGCTGCGCAAGGCCGCCGCTCTGACCGAGCTGGGGCAGTACAACGCGGCCAAGACCACGTTGAAGCGCTATCTATCGCTGATCCCCGACGATGCCGCTCAATGGATCGCCCTGGCGCTGTTGCATAGCGACGACGGCGAATTTGCCGCCGCCTTCGAGTGCTACGCTCAGGCCGAGCGGCTGGACCCCAACGCGCCGATGCTGCGTCTGAACTGGGGCGTGACAGCGGTGCGGGCCGGCAAGCTGAAGGTTGCCCGTGCTCAACTGCGCCAACTTCAGCGTATCGAGCCGCGCTCCACGCGCCCCTGGCTGCTGCGAGCCTTCATTCTCGAAGCGGAAGGCCACTGGGCCGCCGCCTGCGCCATTTACGAGCGCATCCTGGCGCGCCGACACTTCGCCGACCGCAGCGAGCTCAACTACGCTCTGGAAATGGCCATGGACTTCTTCGCGCGTCACAAGTTGCGCGAGCGCTGCGAGCGCGTCCTGGCCCAGGCTTATACTGCCAACGCCTGCACCGTTGAGCTGTGCGAAGCGTACCGCGAGGTGGCCGGCGAACACGTCGAGCGTGCTTACTGGTTCAGTATCCTGCTCGAAGCCGACTATCGACCCGGACTGTGCGAGATCCGCACCGCCGGTCGCCGCCGCTCACGCCGTTGTACCCGCTTCGAACGCACGTACCAGACCGTGGCTCGCGACCGCGACGAAGCGGTCAGCATGCTGCTCAGTTTCACCCGCCGCATGGGCGAGACCAACGTCGTGGTACGCGAATTCGTCGGCGAGGAACCGCTGGAGGACACCTACACCGGACTCTACGAGGTCGAGCCGGACGCCTACGTCTTCGACCCGGAGCAGTAGTGGGCGGCGCCGGGCAGGCAGGCTAGGACCGGGGGCGCGTCGTCGCACCCCGCCAGCCACGCATACCGCCGGCCGGCACCTGACCGCCTAGTGCCCGGGCGATGGTTGTGGCATTGTGGTCGATCATCCCCACGTATGTGCCTTCGTAGGTGCCAGCCGGCCCCAAGGCGTCGGAGAATAGGTCGCCGCCGATTTGCACCTGCCAGTCACGCGCCGCCGCACCCTCGATCAACGCCCGCACGCTCTTGTCGGCCACGCTGGTTTCAACGAAGACCGCTCGCACCTGGCGGCTGACGATCAGATCGACCAGTCGATTGATATCAGCCAGCCCGGCCTCGGATTCAGTCGATAGCCCCTGAACGCCGTGCACCTCGACCCCGTAGGCACGCCCGAAGTACCGGAAAGCATCGTGCGCCGTGATCAGTACCCGCTGCCGTGGCGGAATCGAGGCGGTCACCTCCCGCACATAAGCGTCGAGTTCTTCCAGCTCTGCCTGGTAGCTTCGACCGGCCGCCTGGTAGTCGGCGGCGTGAACCGGGTCGTGCTCCGACAGCACCCGAACGACGGTCGGCACAGCTTGACTCCAGGCCCGTACATCCATCCAGACGTGCGGATCCGCGTGGCCGCCCGCGTCCTCCGACTTCAGCAACCACTGCTCATTCAGTTCGGCCGTCACAGCCCACACCGGCCGCCCGCTGCGCCCTAGCCGGCGCAACGCCGGGGTCATCTTGCCTTCCAACATCAGTCCGCTGTAGAAGACCACGGCGGCCTGCTGTAACGCGGCAATGTCGCGACGTGTCGGCGAGTACAGGTGCGGATCGATACCTGGGCCGATGAGGACTGTGACAACAGCGTGCGGGCCGACTACGGCGCGCACCATGTCGCCGACCATTCCGGTCGTGCAGACGACTCGATAAGGTCCACTGTCGTTGCCTGCCGGCGGTCGGGCGCGTGTGCACGACCACAGGCCCAGCCCCGACGCGATCGTCAAGGCCGCCACCCAAGGTAGCCGCTTTCGAAATTGCCTGGTGCTCATCCCTCTGGAGTGGTTCAAGGTGATAGCTGCCGCGCGGCCGGCCGACTCGAACGCCCCCAACGGGATTCGAACCCGTGTCGCCGGCTTGAAAAGCCGGTGTCCTAGGCCTCTAGACGATGGGGGCCGGCAACCCTGCCAAGACCGGATGCTACGGGGGGGCGCGACCGCCGTCAATCTGAACGCCGCCACGCTCCGGCGGACTGACGCCAAGTCCGATTGATCGCCGGCCACCCTTGGGCGATAAAACGCACAGGCGAAGCCCGGTACCGGAGGTCGATCATGCCAAGAGTGGGAGTATTGTTGTCGGGCTGCGGCGTCTTTGACGGGACTGAGATTCACGAAGCGGTCCTGACGTTGCTGGCCCTGGACCAGAACAAGGCCACTATCGTCTGCTGCGCACCGAACATGCCGTTCGACGTCGTGGACCACATCACGCAGAAACCCACTGGTGAGAAACGCAACGTGCTCACCGAGGCGGCACGCATCGCTCGCGGCCAAATCCGCGACCTGGCAAGCGTCAAAGCCTCCGAGCTAGACGCCTTGATCTTGCCCGGTGGTTTCGGCGCTGCCAAGAATCTATGCGGCTTTGCCAGCCAGGGGCCCGATTGCACCGTTCATCCCGAGGTCGAACGCCTGGTGGGCGAGTGTTTGCAGGCTGGAAAGCCGCTCGGCGCCATCTGCATCGCGCCGGCCACGCTGGCGCGCATTGCCGGAAAACGCGGCATCAAAGCCAAAGTCACCATCGGCAACGATGCTGCGACTGCCAAGGCCATCACGGCCATGGGCTGTCTGCACGAGAACCGCCCCGTCACCGATGTGACCATCGACAGAACCAACAAGATCGTCACCACGCCGGCCTATATGCTCGGCCCCGGACCGGCAGCAGTCTGGGAAGGCATTCGTAAGCTCGTCGAACAAGTGTTGGCCCTGGTTTGAGCCGCCCCGCCGAAAACCACGGCAAAACGTCCCCCAAAAATAAGATGGAAGGTCCAGCCGTGGCGCGCTTCCGACCTTCCATCTTCTTGTTACAGCCGACCGGTGCGGCTGCGTGCTCTGCGTTCCAGACGCGTCACTTGAGACGTCGCATCGCAATCTTGTGCCAAACTGCCGGTGTTTTGCAAGAGCATTTCGCCAAAAATCTTTGCTCTTGCGAGCCGCGCTGCTTGAAGCGTCTCACATACCGCGCGTTCATCCGCCGCCCCGCCGCTGACTCGGATAGCCGATGGTGGGAGTTGAACCCACAACCCCGGCTTTACGAAAGCCGTGCTCTGCCATTGAGCTACATCGGCCTGTTTGCCTCGTCTTGCACACGTCAGCTTAGGAAGGTTGCGTCAGCGAATCAAGGGCACGCCTCGCGCCGCAGGACCACGCAACGCGCCTGGGAACCCACGTTGCCGGTCGTCGCGACCGATAGGGGCGCATGTCCCCGCATGCTACCCAATCTCGGTGACGCTTTTTCGCGGTATATCGGCTCGGACGCCGACCATCCCATCGTCCGGCCGAACAACGGTGAACGAGCCTTCTGCTCAGAAAACGGGTGCGTTGGAGCGGCGGCGCGCCTACATAGCAGCGCGTACCCTGGAAGTCGGCGCCGCGTTGCCAATGTGCCTGCTCTTCGAACAGCGGATTAGTCGCGGTCATACAGGCCGCGTGACGGCACCTTGATGTCACGCAAAACTGGTGACGCCTGCGCGCCGAACGGATCGCCCCGGCTTGAACCCATGTGCACGCCAACGCTCATATGACACTGTGTTCTGCGGAGTACAAGTGCGCCCTGATGGCTGAATCTCCGCAGCCACTGCGTCGCTGCCGCGATTCTCTGGTTACGATTCAGCCGAACGAACCCACACTGCGACGACCTAACGAGCAAACAGGGGGGGGCGGCGAAGGTAGGCGCAAGAAGAAGGCGAGCCTTGAAGGCTCGCCATGATCGGCCACGGTCACCCCGAAAAAGGTACCGCTCGGCCTCCACCACCCTTTCCCTTCTGTATAAATTAGTACTGTATCAGTCCATATTTGTCAAGCCAATCTGATAAGAAATTTCGCATTTGTGCGCAAGCGCCTATGTGTCAATAGCTTGAGACGGCGAAGAAAAACGCTCGGCGTGGTTGCGTAAGCACACTCAGCCTGCCCGCACGCTCATCCAGCCGCCCGTCTGATCGCCACCAGGCTGGTCAACAACGCCTCCAGTTGCTCAAGCGGCCACACCGTTGCCGCGTCGCTCTGGGCGTGGCTCGGGTCGTCGTGGACCTCCATGAAAAGGGCATCAATGCCGGCAGCGACGGCAGCGCGCGCCAGTAACGGGATGAACTCGCGCCGTCCGCCCGTGACCGTGCTGCCCCCGCCGGGGTACTGAACGGAATGTGTGGCGTCGAACACCACCGGCGCGAACCGACGCATGACCTGCAACCCGGTCATATCGTTGACCAGTCGCTCATAGCCGAAGAAAGTGCCACGCTCGGTTACCAGCACGTTGCGGTTACCGGTTTGATGAACTTTCTCGACCGCCAGCTCCATCTTCTCCGGAGCCAGGAACTGACCCTTCTTGATGTTCACGCAGCAACCCGTCTGCCCGCAGGCCACCAACAGGTCGGTCTGCCGACACAGAAACGCCGGCACTTGCACCGCATCAAGTACCTTACCGGCGACGAGCGCTTGGGCCGGTTCATGCACGTCCGAGAGAACCGGCACGCCGACTTCGGAGCGCACACGCTCCAGTATCGCCAGCCCACGCTCCAGCCCCGGTCCGCGAAACGAATGCGCACTGGTGCGGTTGGCCTTGTCGTAGCTGGCCTTGAAAACGTAGGGTAGCTCCACCCGACGCGCGATGGCGGCGATCGCCCGCGCCAGCCGCAGGCTGTGCTCGCCCGACTCGATGACGCACGGGCCGGCAATTAGCACCAACGGATTCCCCGGGCCGATTCGGTACGGACCCAGTTGGGCAACGGGTGTTGCGGTCATGCTGCCAATGATAACCGCCCGATCGGCCGGCGACAGCGCCCGGGCCTCAGAACACCCTCACAATTCGCGGAAACGGGCCGTGAAGTGACGCAGTGACGGCGGCTCCCAGACGATCTCCAAACCACGCAGCTTCTCACGCTGCTGAAAAACCTCGATGATCGCCTCCACTACGTAATCCACGTGGCTTTGCGTGTACACACGCCGCGGAATCGCCAAACGGACCAGTTCCATCGGCGGCGGACCGCTCTTGCCGAACATCACGCTCCCGATCTCAACGGCGCGGATGCCGGCGTGGCGGTACAGACCGCATACCAAGGCCTGACCGGGGAACTGGTGCGGCGGAATGTGCGGGCAGAAGTGCTTGGCATCTATGTAGATCGCATGGCCGCCGGGTGGTTCGACGATCTGGATGCCCGCTGCCAGCAGTTTCTCCCCCAAGTATTCGGTGCTGCGGATGCGGTAGCGCAGGTAGTCTTCCTCGACCACCTCCTCGAACCCCTGCGCCATGGCTTCCAGGTCGCGTCCGGCCAGTCCGCCATAGGTCAGATAGCCTTCGGTCAGAATCAGCAGCTCGTCGGCCCGCCGCACCAGTTCCTCGTCGCGCAGCAGCAACAGCCCGCCAATATTCACCAGCCCGTCCTTCTTGGCGCTGATCGTGGCGCCATCGGCTAGCTCGAACATCTCGCGCACGATCTCGCGTACGCTGCGACTCTGTTGCCCCGCCTCGCGCTGCTTGATGAACCAGGCGTTCTCCGCGAATCGGCACGCATCCAGGAACAGCGGCAACCCGTGGCGGTCGCAGATCCGGCGCACGCCACGCAGGTTTTCCAGACTCACCGGCTGTCCCCCACCGCTATTGTTGGTCACCGTGACCATGACCAGTGGGATCTTATCAGCCGGTTTGAAGCCCTGGCTGATGACCTGCTGAATGAGGCCCTCCAGCTTGGCCAAGTCCAGGTTGCCCTTGAACGGGTGGCGCGTGGTGGGACAGCGACCTTCCTCGATCACCAGATCGACGGCCTGGGCGCCGGTGTGTTCAACGTTGGCCCGGGTGGTGTCGAAGTGATTGTTGTTGGGGACGATCTTGCCCGGCCCACCCACCAACTCGAAGAGAATACGCTCGCTGGCCCGCCCCTGGTGCGTGGGCAGCACGTGCTGAAAACCCGTCAGCGCCTCGATTTTCTCCTTCAGCACGTACCAACTGCGCGCCCCGGCGTAGGATTCGTCGCCGCGCATGATGCCGGCCCATTGCAAGCTGCTCATCGCCCCGGTGCCGCTGTCGGTCAGCAGGTCGATCAGCACATCCTCGGCTTTGATGAGGAATACGTTGAAATCCGCCTGCCGCAGAATGCGTTCCCGCTGCTGCGGCGTGGTCATTCGTAGCGGTTCGACGACTTTGATGCGAAATGGCTCGATGATCGTTTTCATGGGACCAACTCATCCCGCCTGCCGCGCACGGCACCGCACCTCTACACCCGACCGCGCCGGACACTCACCAGCCCGATCAGCCGATAGATGAGCTTGGCGGCAAGGAACTCGGTGACCACGTTGCCCGGCAGCGGAACTACTTCCACCACATCGGCCGCGACGATGCGCCGCCGACGGGCCACTTCCGCCAGCAGACCGGCCACTTGGTACCAATCCAGCCCGCCCGGTTCGGGCGTCCCCGTGCCGGGGGCGCAGGCCGGATCAAACCCGTCGATGTCGATGCTGACGTACACCTGCTCGCCGAGCGCTTCCACTGCCCGCTCGATCCAGTCCGGCGTTTGCCGCACGTCGCGTGCGCTGATGACGCACTGGCCGCTGCGGCGTATGAAACGCGCTTCTTCCGCCGAATAGTTCCGGATGCCCACCGCCACGACCGGCAGGCCCAGCTCGCGTATCCGCCGCATCACGCATGCATGACTGAATGGCGAACCTTGATACCTGTCGCGCAGGTCGGCGTGCGCGTCGATTTGCAGGACTGACAAACGCCGATAACGCGCCAACACCCCTTGCACCAGCCCGACCGTGACGGTGTGCTCACCGCCCAGACCGATCAGGAACTTGCCGTCGCGCACCACCCGACGGGCCATTTGGGCGACGCGCTCTACCATGTATTGCGGGCCACGCGCGTCGGATTCCAACGGAGCAAGTGTGGCGACCCCGACCGCACTGCTATCGCGCCGCAGTTCTTCGTCGTACAGTTCGACTTGCTGCGAGGCACTGATGATGGCGCGCGGCCCCTGTCGCGTGCCAGCGCCGAAACTGGTGCTCGCCTCGTAAGGAATCGGCAATACGGCGAAAGCGGCCGTCTGGTACGCGGCACGCCGACCGTCCAGGCCCAGGAAATTGTCCGGCGTCGATGCCACGACCGCCTGCTCATCCGCGGCGACTGCCCGTCTGTCTGGCAGGCCAGCTCCGCCCTGCCACTTTAGTCGAACAGAAAGATCGCTGCCGCCACCACGCTGGTCCACTTGCCATCTTTGTCGCCCTCGGCAGTCTGGACGATGGCACGCGTCTGAACGATCTGACCGCTCATCTTGTAGACCTCGCGCCGCGCGTCGTAGTCGCTGTCCGGATCGAACTCGATCCCCAGCGTGCTGGCCAGCATGCTGGCGGCCATGTCCTCGACGAAATCGGCGGTCTTCTTCTCGGTCATTCCGAAGCCGTGGTGCTCGGAGATGTAGCCGAACTGATCGCCTTTGGCCGGAATCGCCAATCCGATGCCGGCCGAGACCAGCCGATTAGGTTCGTTCGTGCGGGCATCCGCCATCACACAGTACGTGATCTGCCCGGGTACCAGTTGGGACAGCCCCACCCGGCGCGAGACGATCTTGCAGCCGGGTGGATAGATGCTGGACACCTTCACCAGGTTGCACTGCGCGATGCCCGCGTCTCGCAGCGCGGCTTCGAACGATTCCAGATTGTGCCGGTGCTTGCCCACGCCGCGAGTGAAGAAGATACGCTTAGGCACCGCCACGTCCATTCGAACGCCCTCCTTTCGACTCGACCGGGGCGCGTCGCGCCGGCGCCGCCCGCGGACCAACCACACCAACCCTGTGAAAGGCGCGGATTATAGCACTCGCCCGACGGCCCACAACGCAAGGTACGAAAAACTCGCGGCTCCGGACGGACTGGCCACGCCGCTTGTCCAGCCCCGATTTGTTTTTCATACTAGCGCTGGAGCCTGGTCGGCGGGCCGGACAATGTCGACCGGGCGTCCGGGAGCCATACCAACGGTGTGATCCGAGGGGAAAGGAGTGTCCTCGGAGCAGACGCGGAGCAGGCCGGCGTCCGTGACGGACGGCGGCCTCGTCTCCTGCGCTGCCCCCGATCGCCGCTGCGACGCCTCAGCCTGGCCTGCGCCGCGCGCCCTCCCCACTAGCAATTACCAGCCCTGCGTTTTCCGACCTGCGCCCGCCTGGCGCGCTTTATCGGAAGGCCGTTTCTGCCACCAACCCGCTCCGTGGCCCGGCAGGGCCGAGCTATCGGAAAGTCTCAAAAACCGCCCCCATCAGGACGATCAATCCGACGCACATGAGGCAGGCCGGAACCGCCCGCGGCGCGTGCCGCGTGCCGGCCGGCGGTGACCTGAGGCAGGCGATGAGCACGCTGACGACGCAACCCACGCAGCAGTCGACCGCAGAGCCGACCGATCGCTTGAAGCCGGACGGCGCCAGCAGCGCCTTGCGCACTGCCGGCCCAACGCCCAAGTCGCGGGTGGCCCGCTGGAAGCGGCTGTGCGAAGACCTGACCGCCCGGGCCGAAACGCTGCGCCGCCTCCGCGACGAGGTCGAGCCACAGGCGGCCCGGCTCGAACAGCGCGCCCAGGAGCTCGACGCCCAGGCCGCCGAATTGGAGGCCCGCATCCGCCAAACCGAGACGCTGGCGGCGGAACTGGCCCGCGGCAGTGCCGACCTGGAGAAATTCGCCGCCCAGCTTGAGCAACGCCGAGCCGCCTTAGATCGCCAGGCCGCCATCCAGGAACGTCAGGCCGACGAGCTGCGCACGCGCCTGGCTGCCGTGGAAGTGCGCGAGAACGAACTCGCCGCCCGGGCCACCGAGCTGGAAGCACGCGCCAAGAACCTGGAAGAGCGCGCCCGGGAAGTGGACACGCGCGTCGGTGAGTTGACGGTGCGCGGCCAGGAACTCACCGCCCGCCTGGTCGAACTGGACCGCAAACAGGCCGCCCTCGAAGCTCTGGCGGCTCAGCTCGACCAGCGCCAGCGCGACCTCGACAGCCAGACCGCCACCCTCGACGCACGTCAGCGCGAACTGGACGCGCGGCAGAGTGCCTTGCACGCCATGACCAGCGAGCTGAAAGCGCGGCGCCGCGAATTGGACGCCCGCGCCGAGCAACTGGACGCTCAAGAAGAGAGCCTGCGCGTCGAACGCGAGAAAATCGCCGCCTGGAGTGCCCAGGCCGAGGACTTGCGAGAACGTCAGGAACGCGTTGCCGAGCGCGAGCAAACCGTTCAGCGTCGCGAGGCCGAAGCCGAGGCCCGGGAGCGAGCCTTGTCACGTCGCGCCGCCGAGCTGGCCGCCCGGGAACGCGAAATCGACCGCCGTCGGCGTTCCCTCGACACCCAGTGCAGCGAGTTCGACAACCGTGTCGCTGAGCTGGCACGTTGGATCGGTAGTTACGTAGCCACGCCACGCCGCGACGAGGGCAGCGCCCCCGAAACAGCCGCGTCAGTCCCTCCGCCGCGCCCGGAACTGCGAGTTGACAGCGCGCCGTAAGCGGCGCACCGTATCCGACCATGAACGGGCAGCGCGCCAGGGGAGTGGCCGGGCTGACTGTCGGGCTGGTTCTCTCGCTTAGCTGCAACAGCGGCTTGGAGGAACTTCTGCCGGCGCGCGCGCGCGTCGCGCCCAGCGACGCCGACCTGGAGCTGGTGGCGCGCCTCGTTCACATCAGCGACACGCACATCGTGGATGAAGAATCGCCCGCTCGCCTGCCTGGTGCGCATATGCTGACCGGCAGTGCTTGGCGGCCGCAGGAAAGCTACTCGGCCCAGTTGCTCGATGGCCTGGTGCGGGCAGTTAATCGCCTCCACGCCGCCGGCCGCCACATCGACTTCCTGGTGCACACCGGCGACGGCTGCGACAACGCCCAGACCAACGAGTTGGCCTGGCTGTTGACGGTGTTTGACGGCGGTCTGCTCGACCCGCGCAGCGGCCCCGATGATCGACCTGCCGACCAGCGCCCGCCGCCCGAACTCGACCCGCATGAGCCGTTCACCGCCCAAGGTCTCTACCGCCAGGGCGTCCATGGCCCGGCGCCCTCGATCCCGTGGTACTTCGTCATCGGCAACCACGATGTCCATGCCTTGGGGGTTTTCCCTGTGTTCACCGATCAGGACGGTCGCCGCACGGCACCCTTGCCGCTGAGCTGGCGCCCCGGCTTGGTGTTGCCGACCTATCTCGATCCGCTGGCGGACTATGCCTACAGCCACGTGACTCCGGCCGCACCGGGGCCGCCGTGCTTGCTCGAGACTCCGCAGCCGATCGTCTCCAACCCGCAGCGCGCCTATGTGAGCCGTGAAGAACTGATCTCGGCCCTCTGGGGAACCGTCAGCCAACCACCCGGTCATGGTTTCGACAGCCCGCGCGGCCCGAGCTGGTATAGCGCAGCACCAGCGCCCGGCTTGCGCCTCGTCGTGCTGGACACCACGATGGCCGCCACGCGTTGGCCCGGCGGGCTGTATATGGAGGGCGCCGTGAACGCCGAACAGGTCGCTTTTCTGCGCCGCGAGCTGGAGCGTGCCCAAGCGGCCGGCGAACTCGTCATCGTCGCCACTCATCATCCCAGCGAGAGCCTGTCGCCCGCCCTGGGCACAGCTCTGACCACCCGGCAGTGGCGCGACCTGCTCCGCTCCTGCCCGAACGTCATCTTGCATCTTGCTGGCCACCGGCACCGCAATCTGGTCACCGACCGCGGCGGCTACATCGAGATGGAAACTTGCTCCACGCTCGATCCGCCGCATGCGGCCCGCTTGGTCGAGCTGTGGCGGTCGGTCCTTGATGACACTGTGCATATCACCTACGAGGTGTTTTCCGAGCCGGACGAGAACTGGCCGGAGCTGGGCCCCGATCCACTACACCTGCTGCGGTCGGCGGCTCGGGACTTGGCCGCCCCACAGTAGCCGTCGCACGCCGACCAAACGGTTATCAGCCCCGCGGCATGCCCGGTCGTGCCCGCCACTACCGCCATCGCACGCTGGTCACGATTCCGGCATTTCAGGCCGATGAATACCAGGCGACGCCTGCGAGTCCGCATTCCAGGTCATCGCGGGGGCGAGATCGGCGGACGGCAGCGGCGGGCGTCACTGGTGGGCCAGGCACTATGGAAGCTTCATCGCAGGCCGTCCGACGCACCGGCGGCGGCTTGGCCCAGTTCTCGGCCAGCGCCGGTTACATGCCCGTTCCGCTGCGCCATGTGCCTGCCTCTGCCCTGCGCGGCATTGCCATATACCTGCGCCGCGACCTGACAGACGAGTCGGCTTCCGGGGATGAAGTCTTCACGCTCTATCGCAGCGCTGAGGCCACATTCACACCCGAAGACCGCAAGCGCCTGATGGCCGGCGGCAATCGTTACGTCTATATCCGCATCGCCGATCATGTGCGGTTCCGCGAACAGAGCGAGACCACGCTGCTGGAAGTGGTCGGCGACCCGACCAAAGCCATCGCCGAGAAATCAGCCATCGTTTACGAGACCAGCATCAGCCTGATGGACGAGATCCTGGCCGAAGCCGACCTGACGGCCCATTCGCGCAAATTGGAGAATGTCGCCCGTTCAGTCACCACGCTAGCCATCAGCGATTCCAGCGCCTTCACCCACCTGTTCGCCGCTTCCCGCCACGACTTCTACACCGCCACGCACATGGTCAACGTCGGCACCTGGATGGTGCCGCTGGCTTACGCGCTCGGTTGGCGCGATCCGGACGACCTGGCGCGCATTTGCCAGGCCGGCCTGCTGCACGACATCGGCAAGATCTTCGTCGCCTCCGAAATCCTCAACAAGACCGGCCGCCTGTCTGCCGACGATTGGAGTCATATCAAGCGCCACCCGTTGGCCGGTTGGGAGCACCTGCGGCAATTCGACACAGTGCACCCGCTGATCGCGGAGATTTGCCGCCAGCATCACGAACGCATGGACGGGACCGGCTACCCCGACGGACTGGCCGGCGACCGCATCCACCGTGTGGCCCGCATATGTGCGGTCGTCGATTCCTTCGACGCCATGACGGCCTTGCGGCCGTTCAAGGAGAAAAGCAAATCGGTCTCCGAAGCCATCATGGTGCTCAAGTCCGAGACTCCAGCCAAATATGACCCCGAAGTCGTGGAAGCGTGGCTCAAACTGCTGGGCCCGATCAACGACTTGGACGTGGCCGTCAAGACCGGCACCGCCGCATCCTCCGCCGACCAGCCCGGCGCCGAAAAAAGACGCAACCGCCGCTTCGCTTGCGACTTGGCGGCGCGACTGCATCTGCTTACGCCGACCCCCGACGGCGGCTGGACCGAAGCACCTGACCCCCTGCACGTCATCGTCCGCGACGTCTCACGCCACGGACTTGGCCTGCTCAGCCCCGTCGAAGTGCCGCCCGGTCGCCACATCCGTGTGTACATGAACGAAGCCCGCACCGGCGGCAAACGTGTCAATGGCCGCGTGGTCCGCTGCTCGCCGGGCCCGGACGGACAATGGGAACTCGGCGTCGAACTCTTCATCCCCCGGAGTGGTGCCGGCAACGTCTAGGCGCCAGCCCGCTTACGCACGGTCGACTTCGCGGCCAACGCCGGCAACGCCGCCGCGGCCCGCAGTTCCCCGATGGGCGACGGCGCGGTAGCTTAATGCTCATGAAACAGGCTACGCGCATCAGCATAGTCTCGGCATGTCTGCTGTGGCTGACCGTGGCCGGCTGCGAGACGCTCAGCGCTCGACAGCGGGCCTTGCTTCTGGAGGGCGAACGAGCCTTCCAGGCCCAGGACTATCGTCGCTCAGTGGAGCAGCTAAGCGCCTTTATCGAACAGGTTCCCAAGCGACCGGAAACTGCGCGAGCCTATTACGTGCGAGGCATGTCACGCGCCAAGCTGGGGCAGCGCGCCTTGGCTTACGCCGACCTGGAACAGGCCGCCCGACAGGCTCCCCAGCCCGAACTCACTTGGCAGCCGCACGCCGCCTTGGGTATCTTGCATTTCGAGGACGAAAACTGGGAAACAGCCGCCCGCACCCTGCGGCAGGCTGTCGAGCGAATGCCCGACGTGGCTCCCAAAGACGCCCTGCTTTATCGGATCGGCTTGTGCTGCGAGCGTAGCGGCCGTTGGGCCACGGCCCTGACCCCCTACCGCGAGATCGTCAGCCGCTTCCCACGCGGCGCCTACGCGGAGGCGGCCCAGCGACGCCTGCGGCTGCAAGCCAACCACTTTGCCGTGCAATGCGGCGTGTTCTCACGTTTGGAGAACGCCCAGAAGCTGGTGGCCGACTTGAAACGCCAGGGTCTGCAAACCTATGTGCGTCAGGAGCCGCGCCCCGACGGACAGTACTACGTCGTGCTGGAGGGCCGCTATACCTCGTACTCGCAGGCGCTGGCGGCACTGGCGCGAGTCCGCGGGTACATCGAAAGCGCGGTTCTTTGGCCGTAACGTCAGGCTGCTGGATGGCTTATGAGAAGCACCGAAACAACGGGCCGGAGCAGCCCGGGAACCATCCCCGACAACTCCGGCCCATTGGGCGTTTCGTATGCGCGCTGTTCTATGCCGCTCTGATGCTCACTAGATCAGCTTCAGAGCACTGGCCGTCTGAATCAGCTCCGTGACGTGGAAGGTCAGCGTGTGCAGCGTCTTCCAGAACCCGTCACCACCGCAGCCCCAGGCCATCAGGGTCGGAGCCAAGGCGAACGTCAACAACGCCATCTTCCATCTCTTCATCTGCGTTCTCCTTACCAAAAAGACCTAACCAAGCGTCGATTGGCCTGAACAGGCGACCACCGCCCACCGCGCCAGCTCGACAGACTGTCGCCAAACACCCAGCAAACTACCCAAGTTATCGGCAGTCGTCAATGGCCGGCTGAGACCGCATCGGTTACCCTGGCTGGGCAAAAGATACGCCCAGCGCAGGCGAGCACGCCGGCCAGACCGCCCCGCACTACCTTGGCGACGCTCGCCGCAAAAAGGAGCCGCTTATGACCCGCGAGGAAGCTTGGCAACTGCTCTGCGAGTACACCGCCAGCGATTCGCTCCGCAAACACGGCTTGGCCGTCGAGGCCACCATGCGACACTACGCGCGCCATTTCGGCCAGGACGAACATGCCTGGGCGCTGGTCGGACTGCTACACGACTTCGATTACGAACGCTGGCCCACCGCGCCCGACCACACGCGACAGGGTGCGCAAATCCTGCGCTGCCGAGGTGTAAACGAAGAGATCGTCGGTGCCATACTCTCCCACGTGCCCTGGAACCTCGAGGAATACCCCCGCGACCGCCTCATCCGCAAGGTGCTCTTCGCGGTCGACGAACTGACCGGCTTCATCGTCGCCTGCGCCCTGGTTCGGCCACAGCGCCTGGAAGAATTGGAGCCGAAAAGCGTCCTGAAGAAACTGAAAACACCTTCGTTCGCTGCCGCAGTCTCGCGCGAGGATATTTACGCCTCGCCAGAATTGGTCGGACTGTCGCTGGAAGACCACATCAGACATTGCGTGGCTGGGCTAAAGCCGGCGGCTGAAGCCTTGGGACTGAAACCGGTCGCGAAATAGTCCGATAACAAATGCCGACCGAGCTAATAGCCTGCTCGGCTTTGGCGGAATACAACCTTGTTGCGGCACGTGTCAGCTCTGCACAATCTCAACCTCAGACTCGAATAACCACGCCGTGCCGGCGTCTACTCTTGTGAATTCGGATGGGCCAACGCCTTAGACCGGATGGCCGCTTGAGTGCCGATGAGCGGGCACTGTTGGATCGACTGGTCGTCGATTTGACGCCGCGCCTCATGGCGTATGCTACTTGCTTCGTGGGCCCAAATGACGCGGAGGACGTCGTGGCCGAGGCTTTCTGTCGAGCTGCCGTCAGCGTGCAGGCCCTGAAGGCTAGCGCCCGGCCCGAGCTCTACCTGCTGACCGTGACCCGGAATCTGTGCCGCGACCGACACAGACGGCGGAAAACCGCGGCGACATTACGCCGCAGGCAGGCGAACATCATTGCTACAACCCCCGATCCGCAGGTCATCGCCACCCGCTGCGAGCAACTGGACGCACTGCGCGCCGCGGTCGCGCAGTTGCCGACCGCCTTGCGAGAGGTGGTGGTACTGCGGCTCTCAACTGGATTGACGTTTGAAGAGGCGGCTACTGTCCTCCAAATCCCGTTGGGGACGGCCCTGTCACGCATGCACGCTGCCCTGCGACAGATTCGCCAGCGTTTGGGACCGGCTCATGAACTCTGCAGTATCCTTTCACTCCTGCCAGCGGTACCACCAGATGCTGACTCGACTGGCGTGTGACGACAGCGATCCACCCACCGAATTGCGCCGCCATCTAGCCAACTGCGCTCGGTGTCAGAACAGTCTGGAGCAAACGCGCCGACTGGTCGGCGCCCTGCGAGCTGCGTTGGTGCCGGGGCCATGTCCCACGACACTGGCTGAACGAATTGCCTCGGACCTGGATCACGTCGCCCCGTTGTCGCCGCGCACTCAGCATCGTTGGTGGTACGTCGGGATGGCAGCGGCGCTGTTGCTGGCGGTCACGTTCCTGCCTTGGTGGACAGTTGCGCGCCGTGGCAGCGTGTCGGGGTCCGAAGGGACCGCCTTATCCCCGGCCGACGCCGCTGTCGTGATTAATGCCCTGGCGACCCTCGCCTGGGAAACCCCGGGAGACTATTGCACCAGCGGATTGTCACAGCGGATCGCCGAGCTATCCGCATTGGTTCGCGGTCAGACTGCCGACCATGGCGGCTGTCTGCCATGGACTTCCGACGAGGACTGGGACCACACGCCACAGGTCCCCGAACGGCGCGGACAGCTTCCCGCAAGCTGCCCAGGCGCCAACGGAACCACTGCTAAGGCATGACAAGGAGTGAAGTTATGAGAAAGCTCGTCTTCTTGGTGCTTACGTGTGTATTGGGGTCGTCAGCCCTGGTTACGTTCGCCCAAGCGCCGGATGACAGACCCGGATTTGCACCGGGACTGAATCCCCCCCCGCCGACAACGGCAGTGCCACCTGCCCAACCGGCGCCGCCTCCTCCCCGGACGCCCGGTCCGCCAC
>Ga0129299_1000786_pt1 | contig 20914 bp, 14 predicted proteins | sample ConPoolayeCmetaG_FD_94477 | JGI IMG/M metagenome (GOLD analysis project Ga0129299, IMG submission 94477) | Hot spring microbial mat communities from California, USA to study Microbial Dark Matter (Phase II) - Cone Pool mat layer C metaG ...
CAACCCGGCGGCTGCCGCCCCTCGGCAGGTGCGATGATCCTCATCGGAGCGGGCCTGATATGTTTGCTGGCGGCGGGCAGTCTGGCCGTGTGGGGCTATGTGACCCATTCGCTGCCGCCGGAGGTCTCCGAGATCATTGAGACACTCACCACCGGGCAGCGTCTCGGCGGCGGCCCAACTCCTACGCCCAGCCCGACGGTGACACGGACGCCAGGGCTGCTGGTTGAAGTGACAAGCACCAACACCAGCGCGGCATCCCCCGCTATCGGTGTGACGCTACTCCCCTCCGCCACAAGCCTACCCACAGCAACCCGACCGCCGATGCAGCCCACGGCGACCACACGCCCACCGATTCCTACCCCGATCCCGACCCTGTCGGCTGCAACGATCACGCCCTCGATTGTCACCCGTGAGGGGGGAGGAATCAGCCAGGCAGGGGTGTTGATGGTTTACGTGCCCGGTGGGACGTTTTTGATGGGCAGCAATGACCGTGCGGATGAGAGGCCTATCCACTCTGTCACGCTCGACCCGTACTACATTGACCAGTACGAAGTCACCAACGCCAGCTATGCCTTCTGCGTGGCGAATGGCGGTTGCCAGCCTCCTGGCGATACCGACGCCTTCGACGGCACGCCCTACTACGGAGTCGAGGCTTATAACAGCTATCCAGTGATCTATATCAGTTGGTACAACGCCGATGCCTACTGTCGCTGGCGCGGCGCACGCCTTCCGACGGAGGCTGAATGGGAGATGGCTGCGCGCTGGAATCCCACCACGGGCGCGGTGACGATGTACCCCTGGGGTGAGTGGGATAAGACGCGGCTGAACTATTGTGACTCAAGCTGCCTGCTGCCTGACCCGGCTTTTATTGACCCGACGTACAACGATGGCTGGCCGCAAATGGCCCCGGTGGGCAGCTTCCCAGCGGGAATCAGCCCCGTTGGGGCATACGATATGGCAGGCAACGTCGCAGAGTGGGTAGCGGATTGGTACAGCGCGACGTACTACAGCGTCTCCCCCACTGAGAACCCTGCTGGTCCAGCGAGTGGGGTTTCCCGTGTGGTGCGTGGGGGAGGCTGGAGCCTCGATGCGATCTGGGCACGCAGCACAGCGCGATCGCATTTCGGGGCGTTGGTACAGGCGGCGGGGATCGGGTTCCGCTGCGCCGTCCCTGCCAGCGCGGTGAACCCATAGAGTGACGGCGTTACTCCAGAACGAGCAGGCCACCGAGGAGCACCTTATCATCAATGGGGTTGCCCTGCTCATCAAGGATGGGGAGCCGGGCATTGGTCGCCAGCAGGTAGACGCCGATCTCCAACTGGTAGCTGCCAGACGGGGCAGTGGAGTCAAGCGGGACGAGGTAGCGATCCTCGACCTGCTCGCCGGCCAGCCAGGCGCTGGTCGGATATGTTCCTTGCACAGGCCACATATCGATCTGCCCGTGCACACGGCCATCTGGCCCCAGCAGGTGTACGAAGATCGTGTAATCTTCCTCCATGGAGCGGAGGCCCTGCCAGACCAGAGTCAAGTCCACGCTTTGCCCCGGCTGCAACCGGCCCGCCTCGAAGCGAGCCTCCACCAGGAGCATCTGGTTGCCGAAGTTAGCAATGGCATCGTCGAGGCCAGTGCCGGCGATCCGGGTCACCGCCAGGGGACATGCGTCGCTGAGAGGTGCGAGCCAGCCACAGCGCAGCCTCGATCCAACAAGCTGCCAGGTGATCGCATTGCCGGTTTCGTCCAAGCCAGCCGCCAGGTAAGCCGAACCTAACCCAGTGGGCACGGGGTACATTGCAGGCGAATCAGGTGAAGCCAAGGAGTAGGCAGCCTGGCTCATTGTGCCGCTGCTGAGCCAGGTGGCTGTCAATTCCGATGGGCTGCCAGGGGGGACATCGGGAGGAGCGCTCACGGCGAGCAGCGCGCCCCCGTCGAAAGCGACAGCGGTGCGCGAACCTGATAGCGGCACGCGGCCCTTGGAAGGCTCAATCGCCAAAGTTGTGAAGCCTGCCCACTGTGCACCATCTGCCAGGGGGACGATATCCTGTGAGAACGGCGGCCCCAGGCTCACTTCAACCGTGTATGTGGCGGGCGGAAGGGAGTACGGGATAGGGATCGCATGGAAGTCGGGGATCACCTCGTCACCCTTCCAGGCGACAGGTGGGTAGCGATTGGAGACTGCGTAGACAGGCCCGCCCTGCCAGACCACCCGGCCTAATGCATCGACCAGCCGCAGACGCGCTTGCGTGTTGAGAGATTGTGGCTGCTCTGACCGCCAATACAATGTCAACCAGACCTCTTCACCAGGGCGCGCAGAGGAACGGTCGGCCACACTGCCCAGCAATGCAATCCCATTTTGCCAGCGGATGGGGGGGCGAGTGAAGGAGGGCGGATCGACCAGGGGGGCTGTTCCGACCTCCACCAGCGGGCCAAGCGAGCGAAGGTGGTACGTGCCTTCCAAACCCGGCAGGAAACGGGCCAGGTAAACCGTCTGACCCGCCGCCAGACGGGCGCGAAGGTTGGCCTGGTATTCCTCCTCGGTTCCCAATACCACCATTGACACATCGGGGCGAAGCCCTTCAATGCGGTGAAGGTATTCCAGCGGAGCGATCTTCTCGCTGTCGGCGAGGATCGCCGAGTCCTCAGCCAATGGCAGGGCCAGCACACGGCGACCCCACGCTTCAAGTTCTTGCTCATCTGACCAATCGAACGATGGGCCTCCTATCCAGGCAAGGCGCAAAGGCAGTAGGGCGAGCAGTGTCACTATCATGGCGCGACACCAGGGGCTAGGCGTTTCACGGAAAGCCTTTCTGGGAAGACTGCCCGTGAAGCCGGCGGTTTGGGCGAAAATTCTTTCGGCCAAACGCTTAGCTCGCTCGAGTAACCCGATTGCAGACCATTGGATCAGGCTGCTGATCCCGAAGCCGATCCAAAGGGCGCAGATGAGGAACATCGGGATCAGGAATACAGCAATATCGGGCACGAGGTAATTCAGCCCATAGAAACCCACCACCCCGAAAACCAGGGCGGTAACCAGTGCTGCTCGCCAGTGGCGAAGGACCAGTGCCCCCAGGCCGAACCCGCTGAGGATCGCGCCAGGCCAGCCAAACTGCTCGAGCAGCAACCGCCCCACGATCTGCCAACGGGCCGGATCAGCCCGCCAGGCCCGCCACTGAAGCGCTCCCTGGAACCGGCTGCCCGTCACCCATCCTCCAAACTCGTCCCAGTGCATTGGGCGTCCCTCGTGAAGGGCGGGCCAACGCAGGGGGATGTAGACATAGATCAGCAGCGCAACTAGGAACAAACCCGCTGCCTGTGCCCACTGGCTCCAGGAGAGTCGAGGGCGGGCCAGGAGGATTGCCAACCCAACAGCGGGGATCAGAAGAACGGTCGTCAGGTGATTTGTCAGGCTGAGGCCCACCAGTGCAGCGGTCACCAGGATGGTTGCTGGCGCGGCTGGCAGCCGGGACGATGGGGGGGCCATCTCTACAACCTCCTTGCTGCCAATGGCCAGCAACGACAAGGCCCCAGCAAGGATCGCGGCAGCGAAGGCGCTGTGGAGCGCATAGACTTCGGCGATGACCGCCTGACTCCAGAAAACAGGGGAGAAGGCGAAGGTCAGAGCTGCCAGGGCCGACACAATGCGATCCGTATGCAGGACGCGACGCAGGATGCGAAAGACCAACACAACGGATGTGGTTGCCGCCACGCTCGAAGTCAGGTTGACACGCGCAGCGACGCTTCCCACCGGCAGCAGGCTGAACAGCTTACCTAGCAGAATGTATAGCGGATACCCTGTTGGATGAGCCACCCCCAGCACGGGGGCGGTTACCTGGAATTCAAAGGTGTCTGCCCGCCCGACGACTCGCTGCAGAGTCAGGAGATAGGCAGCCAGCGCGATCAACCCAACGGTCGCGCCGCCGATCAGGTCGGCGCGCAATTCGTGAGGCGATTTTGTCTTCCATAGCAAAGCCAGTGTCAGGAAGATTGCCCCCCCGATCAGGATGCCGCCGCGCAGGGGGTCAACCTGGGAGGGTGGAGTCAGAACATACAGCCAGGGCAGGGTAGCGGGGGCCAGGGATGAGAGGTGCGGACGGGTGGCCCGCCCGGTGAGTATCCACAGCAGCCCGCCGATAACCAACGTCACTGCGAGCGCTATTCCCAACGAGGGTCCCCATCCCCCGAAAGCCACAAACCGCAACGGATCGACCTCATACAACAGCCGAGCTAGCCCCAACCCCAGCGGGATTCCAGCCCAGGCCGAGCCTGCTAGGATCAAAGTTGCCTTGGGCAGTGCAGAGCCGTTGCGCGGGACCAGTGAAACAGCCATCATGGCTGAACCGTCGGAGTGGGTTGGGATTCCGGTGGAAGCGGCGGGGTGGGAGTGGCGTTCTGTATCTGTTGTTGAAGAGCACGTTCCGTCTTCAGACGGAAGTAATCGTCCATGACTTGGGTGACAACCGGCAAGGCAACCGTTGCACCCTCATTCCCATTGTAGACAAATGCGATAATGGCGATCTCTGGGCTGCCATACGGCGCATAGCCCATGAACCAGGCATGGGCAGGCCACGAACCAGGGATGCAGCGATCTAGTGCTGCAGCGATGTTGTCACAAAACTCGGCTGTGCCGGTCTTGCCCGCAACGGGAACATAGGGCAAGTTTTCCTGGAAACGGATGGCCGTTCCCCCTTCGATCAGCACCGCCTGGCGCATCCCCTCTTGCACATAGCGAAGCGTCTCGTCGAAGGTCTCCGGATAGGGCTGGCCGTTATGAGTCTCCGGCCAGAACTCGCGCAGCAGGTCACGCATGTCGGTGGTATCCGGCTCAAATCCGCGCACCACATTGCTATTGGCATCATATATCTCACGGACCAACGTTGGGCGGGTGATAATGCCATTGTTCGCCAGGGTGCTGAGCACATGGATCATCTGTAAGGGAGTCGTCAACACATAGCCCTGACCGAAGGCTGAGTTATATGTATCGCCAGTGGACCAGTTCTCGCCCCAGGTGCGTCGTTTCCAGGCAGGGCCGGGGATCGTACCGTCGATCTCACCAGCCAGCTCAATTCCTGTGAAGTTACCCAGCCCGAACAACTCCATCCATTGCCCCAACCGCTCGATGCCCAGGCCAATGCCGGGGATTTCCTCCCGCCCCGTTTCGGGATCGGTATAGCCGCCACCAATTTTGTAGAAGTACACATCGCAAGACCAAGCTAGACCATGGACGAGATCCACCGCGCCATGACCGAATCCCTCCCCACGATCCTGGTTGATCCAGCACACAAAGGTCTGGGACTGGCTTGGTTCGTTGGGATAGTAGCGATTCTGGAGCTGGATGAGGCCGGGGTCTTCGATCCGGTAGTCCGGCGTGACCACGCCTTCCTCCAGCGCAGCAGTTGCGGTGATGACCTTGAAGATCGAGCCGGGGGGGTAGAGGGAGCTAATAGCCTGGTTGAACAACGGCTTAAGCGGGTCCTGGGAGACCTGCAGGTAATAGGGATAGTCAATGCCACGTGCAAAACGCTGGTTATCGTAGGTCGGCCAACTTACCATCGCCAGAACCTCACCTGTGCGGGGATTCATGGCGATCACCACGCCGCGGTCGTAGCCGATCAAGTTCTCCGGGTAGAGTGAGCGCATCAGCTCTAACTCTTCAACCAGATGTTGCTGGGCTGCTGCCTGAAGATCAGCATCAATGGTAAGCTGCACACTATAGCCGGGCTGAGGTGGGGTCTCGCCCAGAGTACGGACTATCAGACCGGCCACATCACGCTCCACAATCTGACGGCCCGGGCGGCCCGCCAGCCAGTCTTCCATGCTAAACTCGATCCCATCGTAGCCGATCCGGTCGCGATCAAGCACATAGCAGCGCTCGCGGTACTCGTCGGCCAGCGACTCCGGAATGGGGCCCAGATAACCGATCAGGTGTGCTGTCAAAGAGCCTGTGGGGTAATCCCGTACCGATACCCAGTCGATAGATACTCCAGGAAGCTGCTCGGCCTCGATGATGCGGGCCGTATCATAGTCGATGTCCGTTTTGACGACGACCCCCCGATAGGGTGCGATGCCCTCGCCCTCGCGCACCATCGTCACCAAGCTACGCTGTGGGATACCGCGCTCGTCAACCGTGCTCAATTCACCGCTCAGTGGAATACGGATCAGACCCGCCAGATGCTCCAGCACAGCCAGCTCCTCCGTGTCATTGGCAGGCAGTTCAGCGGGCGTGACGACGACATTGGCGCTGGCGACGTTCACTGCCAAGGGCTTGCCGTAGCGATCGGTGATGATACCGCGCGTGGCAGGGATGCACACCGTGTCAAAGCGATTCTCATCTGCCTGAAGCACGTATGTCTCGTGCTGGAGGAACTGAATCTGGTAAAGGCGTGCTGCCAGGATCAGGAACGTAGCAATCACTATTACACGGAAGACCAGCAGACGCCCGGTCTGGCGAGGTTTATGGGTCAACGAAGGGAGATCACGAAAAGACATACCAACCCTCATCCCCAGGCCTCTCTCACCGTTGGGCTGCAGGGGCTTATCTGGACGACAGGGGAAATTGACGGAATCCGTTAGATCGTCGTCTGGCGCGGGTGCAGGCGCGTGTAAAGCCCATCCAACATACGTAATGCCGGGATGATCAGAAGCACGTCGAACATCACGGAGGGCAGTGTAACATACCCCACTGCCTCTGACCAGGGTACTGCGACGCCCGCAAAGAAACGCAGGAGTAATAGATAGGCAGCATGATATGCCAGCGCCCCAGCCGCAACCAACGCGAGAGGCAGGATGACATTCGTCCGATAGACTTGAGCCTCGGTCAGGGCGACCACCAGGGAGATTGGCAGCAAGGCAAGCGATGAGAGTCCCAGCGGCGCGCCGGAAAACAGGTCAACAAACAAGCCGCCAACAAAGGCCCACACAATGCCTTCACGGTCACGGTCGAGAATGGACCAGGCTATCACGAGCACCACAATCAGGTCGGGTTGTCCACCAAACACGCGCAGGTGAGATAGCACAGCTCCCTGTACTACAGCCGCTAGCGCGAACAAGGGCAGGCCGAGTTGGAGGCTCATGGTTGGTTCGTCCCTTCGATCATGCTCTCGAAGGCGGAGAGATCGATGGGCTGAAAGCTGGTGATAACTGAGACCAGTTCGAGGTTATCAAAGTCTACCGTCGCGCGGACCTCTGCTTCCTGGAAAAGCTCGGCAGGCTGCTGGCGCACACTGGCGACTTGGCCGATCATGATGTCGGAAGGGAAAGCACCGCCGAGACCAGAGGTTATGACAAGATCGCCAACCTCGATGATAACACCTTGAGGAATGCGCTCCATGCGTAGATTACCGCGCAGTTGGCCACTGACTAACCCCTCAGCGCGGGTGTTCTGCAGGCGGGCGTTGACCAAACTGCTCGGGTCAATAGCCAGACGTACCCAGGCGACATTAGCAGCCACTTCCTCAACGCGACCCACCAGGCCGAGGTCGCTGATCACCGGGTTGCCGACCTTGATTCCATCCCTCGCTCCTCGGTTGATCACCACCCAGCGGAGATAGCTGCTCGTGTCCCGGGCTATCACGTCAGCGGTGACGATGCTCTGGTCAGGGTGCCTAGCAGCGTAATCTACTAGCCCGGCTAGCCGATAGTAATCCTGCTCGATCTCGCGCAGTCTCACGATCTCCACCTGTAGCTCAGCAACAGCGTGCTCCAGTTCCCGAGTGCGCTGGCGAAGGGTATCCACATCCTCTGACTCCCCCCCAAGGCTGTCAGCAACTTCCAGCCCCTGGGTCAACAGACGGGCAATAGGCGAGAGCGGGGCCATCACTACGCTGACGACAGGGCGCAGGATTTCTGACCGGCTGCCCAGTCCCCATAGGATCAAGGACAGCAGCATCAGCAGCCCAAAGGTAAACAGCCGTCTGCTTGCACGTCGCATGCCAACATCCTAACTTACCTAGAGAGCCTGCCTCATGTTATTACCTGTTATATTCCGATCGGGCTGTTCTTAATGAATGATCCTTGGGCACACTATAGCCCATTATAGCGGAAAGGGCGTGGCACTGTCCCCCACTAGGGTCAGGACCACCCCCGCTCATTGGCTGAAGTCAGTTGGGGATTGCTGGTGAAGCCTGGTGATCAGTGTTGCGTACTGCCGCGTTCCAATCCAACCAACATCCGTTTCAGGTTGTCGTAGTCTTCCAGCACGCGGCCTGCACCGCGCGCCACGCAGGTCATCGGGTCTTCCGCCAGCCAGACCCGCATGTTGGCCTCTTCCGAAAGACGCTCGGTGAGGCCCGCCAGTTGTGACCCACCGCCCGCCATACAGATGCCTGTCTCCATCAGATCGGAGATCAGCTCCGGCGGCGTCTCGTCGAGCGCGTCCTTGATGGTATCGATGATCACCTGCGTGGAACTGGACAGTGCCTCACGTAGCTCAATGGAAGAAATTTCAATGGCTTCCGGCAGACCTGTGATTAAGTTGCGGCCACGCATCGTGATAGTGCGTTCCTCTGGCAACGGGTAGGCTGAGCCAGCCTCGATTTTGGCACGTTCCGCCATGCGCTCACCGATCAGAGTGTTGTACTTGGTACGCATGTACTGGATGATGTCTTCGTCCATCTCATCGCCAGCGACGCGGATCGACCGGCTGATCACGATGCCGCCCAATGAGAATAGCGCAACCTCGGTCGTGCCGCCCCCAATATCCACGATCATGCTGCCACGGCTCTCGCTGATCGGCAGACCGGCGCCGATGGCAGCGGCCATCGGTTCCTCGATCAGGAACGCCTCTCGCGCCCCCGCAGACATGGTAGCATCGTAGACAGCCCGCTTCTCAACCTCCGTTACCCCTGCCGGGATACCCACCACAACGCGGGGCCTAGGCAGGGGAACGAGGGATTGTTCGTGTGCCTTACCGATGAAATATTCTAACATGGCCTGAGTGATCTCGAACTCTGAGATCACCCCATCGCGCAGAGGGCGGATGGCGATGATGTTGGCCGGGGTTCGTCCAACCATCTGGCGAGCCTCCGAGCCAATCGCTAGGGCCTTACGCGACCGTTTCTCAATAGCAACCCACGAGGGTTCGTTAATGACAATGCCACGGCCCCGCACATATACCAGGGTATTGGCCGTTCCCAAGTCAATGCCGATGTCGAGCGAAAAGAGGCCCAGCAGCCAGTTCAGCGGGGTAAACACGAAATGGATACGCTCCTCGGAGGCGCTGAAGCCCAGCCCAATAGCGCTGGCTTACGGGGGCGGATTATATCATCTGAGGGGGGGGCCTGCAATCAGACTGAGCACGGGGAAGGGGATAGCTACGAAGATATCTACGCAGGAGTGGCTCGCAATTGCCCTGAATACCCATCACCTTATATCCACTCCCAATTTGATCAGCCTATCGGCAGAGCGGTATAATCCCCAGCCGCTAGCAGCCAATTGAGCAGAATGCCAACCAGCCGAGGGGCTGGTTTGTTCACGAATTGACCTAGAGTGAGAGAGGAGAGTGTGGCTACCATAACGCCGACGGGCGTTGTAGCCGCGGGGACGACGATGAAAGAAGACCTTCTGAATGCTAATGCCCTGATAACAACGAAGAATCCCAACATCCCTGAACTGCGCCCCGGTGACAGTGTGAAGGTCCATATCCGGATCGTCGAGGGCGAGCGGGAACGTATCCAGGTCTTCCCTGGTACAGTTATCCGGCTACGCAAAGGAGGCAATGAGGCGAGCTTCACTGTCCGCCGCACAGCCTCACATGGGGTTGGGGTAGAGCGCACATTTCTCTTAAACTCGCCGCGCATCGAGAAGGTTGAGGTATTAAGCCATTCCCACGTCCGCCGTGCTCAACTCTACTACCTGCGCGGGCGCACAGGCCGCCGGGCTGTGCTTCGAGAGAAGCGCTGAGGCTGGGGGTGTGGAGTGGAATCACGGATTGCAGAGGTCGGGACTGGGCCCTGATTACGCCAGATGAAGCGATTGGCCGCGAGCGGATAGCCACTCCCCGGAGCCAGATCAGTAGCTCATAGAGGAGAAAGTGACCGTCGATCCTCGCCCAATAGCGATGCTTGACTCCGGAGTGGGAGGACTATCCATCCTCCGCGAGGTCCGGCAGCAGCTCCCGAATGAGGACGTTCTGTACTTCGCTGACCAGGGCCACGTTCCCTATGGCCCGCGTCCCTTGGAGGAAATCCGCCGCTTCGTACGGGGCATTACCCAGTTTTTCATGGAACGCGACGCGAAGGCGATCGTGATCGCCTGCAATGCCGCCTCGGCTGCCAGCCTGTTGTACGCCCGTGAGGTGTTCCCAGAAATGGCCTTCGTTGGCATGGAACCAGCGATCAAGCCCGCTGCTGAGCGCACTCGGAGCGGGGTGATCGGGGTGATCACGACACAGGCAACCTACCAGGGCGAGTTGTTTGCCAGCTTGGTGGATCGCTTTGCCAACGGCATCGAGGTCGTGACCCAGGTTTGCCCGGACTTTGTGACCCTGGTCGAGCGGGGGCAACTTGATGGAGAAGAGGTTCGGAGAACTGCTGAGAGATACCTGCGCCCGCTTCTGGCGGCGCAGATAGACCACCTTGTGCTCGGTTGCACCCATTTCCCCTTTTTGATTCCAGTGCTGAAAGCAGTGGTAGGCCCGGCGGTGGAAATCGTCGATCCCAGCCCTGCTGTTGCCCGCCAGACGGGGCGGGTCATTGCGAATCAGCGCGGCCCACGGGATCACACTGGGAAGGTCATCTATTACACCAGCGGTGATCCAGAGGTCTTCACGGCGCTAGCGCGCCGGCTTGTAGGGGAATCCATCGCCCCCACGCAGGTTGTGGCGACGGGATGGCGAGAGGACCAGCTACGAGTTGTATCTGAGTGGCGGTTACCCTCTTAACCGCCTGGGCTGGCGGCATCTTACCCTGATATCAGATTAACGCTTGTTGCCCGCTTTGGAATCGGCTGTGCCGCCCGGCTCATTGGCGGACTCGCGGAGCTGCTGAATGCGCTGGTGGGCCCCCATCGTTGCCGGACGAACCGGCAGGACGACATGAAAGGCGCTGCCCGGCAACTTCTCCTCATTGTGCCCTTCACTCTCCACCCAAATGCGGCCACCATGTCCTTCGATGATTCCCTTGGCGATGGGCAGGCCCAGGCCGGGGCCAGCCCCTTTGAACTTGGTGGAGCCAGTGGAGTGCAGGGCGGTCGGGCCGATGCGGTAGAATTTCTCGAAGATCAGCAGATGATGCTGAGGGTCGATTCCGATGCCGGTGTCCTGGATGATGATCCGGACTGTCTTGGGTTGGCCCTGGTCATCTCTTTCGTAGACTTCGCCGGATACGTTGATCTTGCCCCCATCTGGCGTGAATTTGACCGCGTTGGTGATCATAGCCTCAAATGCCTGCACCAGCCGCTTGTAATCCCCGTAGATCGGGGGGAGGCTGCGCAAGCCACGCGCCACCAGCGTTAAGTTGCGCTGGTGAATGGCATCGCTGTATGGTTCAATCGCCAGCTTGATGATGCTGGCCAGACTGGTCTCCACGAAGCTCAGATCCATGTTCTCCACGTCGATCTGCGACACGTCGAGCATGGAGGCAATGACCTCGCCCATGCGTTGGCTGGCCTGGCGCAGGCTGGCGGTGATCTCAATGGTTTGTTGCGGCGTCAGAAGGTTACGCTCCGACATCTCCAGCAGCAGATCGGCGTAACCCTGGATTTGAGTCAGGGGGGTTCTCAACTCGTGAGAAGCAATTGAGATGAAGTCACTCTTGACGGCGTCCAACCGGGCTAGCCGCTCGTTGGAGGCGCTCAGGTCCTCGTTAAGGCTGCTGATCTCGGCATTGAGCGCGCGCAAATCGGCCACCAGCCGGGCGTTTTCCAGGGCAGTGACTGTCTGGGTAGCCAGAGCCGCCAACAGCTCGCTTTCGGTAGGTTGGTAGGGATCGTCGTTGACTTTGGGCCCTAATGCCAGAATGCCAATCAACCTGCCATCGCCGACGATAGGGGCGTAGACGTCCATCTCTAAAGAGCTGAAGTAGCTTCTTTCGGACTGCGGCGCGGCGTGATATTCTCGCTGATAGTCAATGTCATATTGGAGAAGCGGGCGACCCGTGCTTAGGAAATGTTGGTAAATCGGGCTGGTAAGCGCGATGCGCCCGGACTTGCCCCCTTCTGCCCGATCCGTACCAATCACTTCCAGCACCACCTCGGGCCCCTGCTGGGTGGCTAGGATGAGATAACCACGCCGCGCGCCGAGAAGTTCATCTGCTGCCCGGATGGCGGCATTGGCGAATTCTCCCAAATCGATCAGGCTCCCCAGCCGTTGTCCGTACAGGCGGATTGCCTCGGCCACGTCTGGGCGGTCACCCACGATCAGGCGGCGCAGCAGCCAGCGTATAAACCGATTTACTGGCTGCACGATCAGGGCTACCCCCAGAGCGATCCCCACAGCCAGAAGCCAGCGCCCGACTTCTGGTAGGTCGCCGACTGGTACATTCAGCGCAGCAATGATCCCGCCCAGGACCAGCGCACCGGTAGCCAGGGTTAGGATGGTGAAGCTGACGACACGGCGGGCGGAGTCGCGCAGATCGACTACGCGATGGGTCAGCACCCCATATTCTGCTGCGATGGCTCCCACCAGGCGGACGCTGTAACCTACCAGGTTGTAAGGTGGGCTTAGCCAGGCTGCCAGGGCATCCCCCAACATGAGGAAGGGGATTACCACATACCAGAACAGGATGCGATTCGCGTATAGGGGGAGCGATTCGCTCAAAAAAGCCCGGGCGACCAACAGGAACAGCACCAATGCCAGTAGCAACCAACCAAAGGCCAGGATTTCGAAACTCAGGCTGGTCTGTGCGGCAAACACGCGCCAGAGGCCACCCTGCTGGCTGAACACAGCCGGAGCTTGCATCACCCAGGCCGCAACCATCGCCCCAATCCAGGCCACAACCAGAATTCCCCAACCGATTAGCCATCCTCCACGATGCGCCAGATAGCCCAGCGTCAGCCCGCCGGTCAGGGCGACGCTCATGACGAAGCCCATCAGCGCCAATGGCTGGTCAGGTAATGGCAGCCCCACGCCAGGATTGAGCAGAAGCAGCCCGTGTATCCCCATCAGAGCGGCGGAGAAAGCACAATAAGCGATCAGCCAACCCTCTGCCGGTCGATGCCCCGTGCGTCCGCGCAAGGCGATCCCAAGCAAGACAAGGTAGGCCACACCCGCACCCAGAGCCACGATCATTGTTCTGGCTCCTCATCCTCGTAATCGCTGTAGAAGCCTGCTTCACCGGCTTCATACTCGCTCTCATCTTCCTCAAGGACTGCCCTAGCGGCTTGCTGAGCCTCCCGCTGGGCCAGCGCCCGCGCCGCCCATTCCTGAAGCGCGCCCCCCTCCGCAGCTAACGCCTCCTCGCGCTCCAGGCGCTGAAGCTCGTCGTGCAGCGCAATCGAAGCAACCGTATCGCCCTCCGCGAGGTTAATCAGTTGCACACCCTGGGTGTTGCGACCCATGCGAGATATCTCGGCGACCGCCGTGCGGAGCGCCTTGCCGTTGGTTGTGACTATTGTGACATGATCAGTGGGCCTGACCGCCCGCGCATCGATGACTGGGCCAGTCTTCTCATTACGGGCCAGGGTCCGCACCCCCACCCCATAGCGACGTTGGCGCGGATAGTCGTTCTGTGAGCTGACTTTGCCATAGCCCTGGCGGGTGACGACCAGCACCTCCATCTCTGGGTCGGTGAGCACATCAACCCCTGCCACCATATCTCCACGCCGGAGCCGGATGGCGTTGATTCCCCCCGCACTGCGCCCCGTCGCCCGAACCTGATCCTCATTGAAACGGATAGACTGGCCACTCATTGTGACAAGCAGAAGATCCTGACCGCCTTTAGTTAGCTTGACCCAACTCAACCGGTCACCATCGTCCAGAGAGATGGCGATTAGACCACTGGGCCGCACGGATTCGAAAGCCGAAACCTCAACACGCTTGATCCGCCCCTGGCGCGTGACCATTGTGCAATATTCCACCTCGTCGAAATCCGGGACAGGGACAGCAGCAGTGATGGTTTCGTCTGGGCCAAGTGCCAGGATCGTATGCAGTAGCACACCCTTATCTGTCCGACCCGCGTCGGGTATCTGGTAGACCTTCTCGTGATAGACCTTGCCCCGATCAGAGAAAAACAGGATGCTATCGTGCGTTCGGGCTGCGAAGAGGTGCTGAACGTCGTCCGTTTCCTTGGTCACGATGCCAATACGCCCCTTACCGCGCCGCCGTTGTGCGCGGTAGGCATTAACTGTTACCCGCTTGGCGTAGCCCTCACGGGTGATAAACACAAATACATCCTCATCGGGGATCAGGTCGGTTTCGTTGAGGCCCTCGCTGACGTCTGGAACGATCACCGTCCGCCGCGCATCGCCGTACTTCTCTGCTAGTTGGTTCAAGTCATCCCGGATCATGTACAGAATCTTCTTGGGATGTGCCAGCAAATCCTCGTACTCGGCGATCAGCTCGAGCAGGCGTTGGTACTCCTCTTCAATACTCTGGCGCTCCAGCGCGGCAAGGCGGCGAAGCTGCATATCGAGGATCGCCTGCGCCTGTGCCTCGCTGAGGTTAAAGTTCTCCATCAGGCGGTTGCGAGCATCCTCAGCGTCGTCACTGCTGCGGATGGTCTGGATTACTGCGTCCAGGTTGGCGATGGCTACGAGCAACCCTTCGAGCACGTGAGCGCGGCGGAGGGCGCGATCCAGTTCAAAGACGGTGCGCCGCTCAATCACCTCACGTCGGTGATTGATGTAGTGACGTAGTGCTGCTTTGAGGGACAGAAGGCGCGGCTCGCCATCGACCAAGGCCAGCATCTGAACTGCGAAGGTGCTTTGCAGGGGGGTGTACTTTAGAAGCCGGTTAATCACCGTCTTAGGCTGAGCGCCACGTTTTAGCTCGATGACGATGGACATACCGTCGCGGTCTGACTCGTCGCGCAGGTCGGCGATCATATCGAGACGGCCCTCACGAGCCAGCGCCGCGATTCGTTCCAGGATGGACGACTTGTTGATCTGGTAAGGGATTTCGGTCACCACGATCCTGAAGCGCTCGCCATCCTCCATGGGTTCAGTATGCATGGCGGCGCGCATGACGACCCGTCCACGTCCCGTGGCGTAAGCGCTGACGATTCCCTCCATGCCGACGATAATGCCGCCGGTGGGAAAATCCGGCCCCTGGATGAAATGCAGCAGGTCTTCCGGTTTGACGTGATCCAGCTCCTCGTCGATCACCTCACCCTCTGGTGCGGCCATCTGGCCGATTAGATAGTCGACCGCCTGGGCAACCTCGACGAGGTTATGCGGGGGGATGTTCGTTGCCATGCCAACGGCGATTCCGGCCACGCCGTTAAGCAACAGGTTAGGCAACCGGGCAGGCAGGATGAGAGGCTCCTGAAGAGTCCCGTCGAAGTTGTCGGTGAAGTCGACGGTGTTCTTGTCGATGTCTTCTAGCAGAATATCAGCCAGGGGTGAAAGCCGCGCTTCGGTATAGCGCATAGCAGCCGGGCTGTCGCCGTCAATGGAGCCGAAGTTTCCCTGGCCGTCAATCAAGGGGTAGCGCATGGAGAAGTCCTGCGCCATACGGGCCATGGCATCGTATACGGCGCTATCGCCGTGCGGGTGGTATTTGCCCAGCACCTCACCAACGATGCGGGCGCTCTTCTTATAGGGGGAATTCGCCCGGATGCCCATGTCATGCATCGCGTAGAGGATGCGACGGTGCACGGGCTTCAAACCATCGCGCGCCTCAGGGAGGGCGCGCGCGACGATCACGCTCATGGCGTAATCGAGGTAAGAGTCCCGCATCTCCTCATTGATGTCGACGGGACGAACTGTACCAATCTCCATTCAACTGCATCTCCCAGGGAACTTTAAGACCTGCGTAATTATACCTCGCCGGGAGTAGCCCGACCATGCTCAGTGTGCCTGAGCGCCAACCCTAACGGGCGATTATGCATCGGTTGAAGGCTCTAGTGTCGCACGGATTCCTATTGCGGAGTTGAGGGGGCGGGTAACCCTCGCTACACTCTAGATGCGATCGCTACAGAAGGATATTTATGCGCTTCCACCATCGATTCACGGTTCAATCTCACCTTCAAGCCGTTGCGGATTTCCATCTCCATCCACAGGTGCTCAGGCAGATCACACCGCCACCGACGATCCTTCATCTCCACCACGCGCCTGATCCCATCCGGCAGGGTGATTCGCTGGCCTTCACCCTGTGGATTGGACCGTTCCCCGTCTATTGGGAATCGCACTTCCCAGAGGTCACACCCACAGGATTTCTGGATACCCAAGGGCGCGGCCCATTTCGATCCTGGCAGCACCGTCATACTTTTGTGCCCATTGATGTGCAAGCTACAGATATAGTGGATGAGATCGAGGCCCATCTGCGGCCTCATCCCTACTATGGGCCAGTGGGTCTGCTAATGTGGTTGAGCCTGCCGTTTCTGTTCGCTTACCGGAAATGGAAAACCCGCCGACTGCTGCGACGAAAGTAAACGGCCCTGTCTGATGGGCGTAAGACAGGCCTCCTCCACCTCCAGGGACTCTCAAAAAGCTACTAGGAAGGTACGCGGCTCCGGATAGTGCTGGATCAGGTGAGCATGGCCTTCTTCCAGGGAGAGGTTGCTGTGATACTGAGCAGCAGCGCACCCTGCCCCGCCGCTAGAATAGGTGAGGTTGCTTGAGCTGTTCCCATGTCGCTTCACCCCTCGATGGAGCAAACGTTGCGCCAGCTTCTGGCGAAAAAGCTCCACCAATGCCTCGACGATAAAGTCAGCGCGATACATCCATAGCCATCGTCCCTGCAAAAGCGGAGGCCGTTCGGCTATACCTTGCCCGTCTTAGTGCGCTTGACGGCTTAGAACGCAAGTGCTATCTTAAGGGTCGGGATTGTTTGTAAAATATTTGTGCGAATGGTGCGGAAAGGCAGAAAGAGACAGCAATGGCGCTGGAATTTCACAAACTGACGGATCAGGTGGATAAGATGGGGCAGGCCCTCGCCAGCCAGAAAACCGATCTGGATGTCAAGACCAAGATTGCCCTGCAGATCCTGGAAGCTTATGCTGACGAAGCCTTTCTGCCCGCCATTCAGCAACGAGTGCAGGATGCGATCACCAAGGATGCGGGTTACCGGGGAGCACGCCCCCTCGATGAGCCACTGATGGCCGTTTACCCCGCTGCGCCGTTACCGGAAACGGCCACTGTGATCGCCTGTGATGGATCACAGATCGCGCCTAATACGCATGGGGCTGCGCTTTACTATCTGCTCAACATCGGCACGATCATCGTCCATCACGGCAGCGGCGATCCGCCGGAGATCGTCAGCCAGCCATACCTGTTCTATGAACCGGAATACCTGTACACGCAGGAACGGGGGCTGATTACGCCTACGGTCGTTGCAGCGCGCCGCACGGTCAGCGAGATGGCGGCGATTGCCGAACACGCCTGGCGGCAGCGCGACGAGGCACGTCCCATGCTGGCGCTGTTCGATGGGTCGTTGCTGATTCTGGGCATCAGCTCCGAGGTTCCTGACCGGGATGAATTATATGGCATCTACTTCAGTGCCATGACCCGCTTGATCGAGGTACAGGCCGGGCTGGCAGGGTACATAGACAGGCCGCGCAGCAGCTTCATAGTCGGCCTGCTTCATCTGCTCGATCTAAGTGAGGAAATGGTGTCCCGCTCTGCCCTTGCCACTAATGGCCGGATCGAGGGGCTGTATGACACACATGTCTTTCGGTCGCTGCTTCAGCCGTCCGAGCGGACGGCTCTCTTTGTGCAGATGTCCCCGCAGAACAAGGAGTTCCGTCGTAGTGGGGGGGATACTCACGAGATCGCTTTCTTCTATGTGAATGTGGCAGCGCCCGGCGAAGCGGCCCACTTGGCGCGAATCGAAATCCCAATGTGGGTGGCTAACAACAGGCAGTTGGTGGCCGAGCTACAGGCGCTCATTTACCATCAGTGCCAGCAGCTTGCCTCGCGTTACCCCTACGTTCTGACCCGCGCTGACGAGTTGGCCGTCGTCAAGGGAGAGGAAGCTCGCCAACTCAATATTCTGATCCAGGTTGCTCTCAAGCGGCACGGGCTGGACAGCGCCGAGAGCGAGAAGCAAGCTACGAAAGAGGCCGCACGATCCCGCAAGACTCGCTTCAAGATCGGCCAAACAAGCGGGGGTTGATGCGAGAGGAGGCATGTAGTGGCTGGTTGGGATGAACCCATTGCGTATGTGCTGCGCTCCAGCACCGCAGGCTACTCCGCCGGAGCGGGGCTGAGCCAGATCGATATGCTGGCGTTTGGTATGGTGGTCAAAGCCCAGCCGAACTCCAACCCACAGGAGAGCGTGTATGGGCTGTTGTACGATATTCACATCGATGACGACCCGCTCGTGCGCCAGCTCGTGCTGGCGGAAGCGGTGAGTGAAGAGACAATCCGCGATCAGCGTCACCACCGCATTGCGCCTGTCGAGATGAGTGTGTTGGCGATTGGTTACCGCGACCTGGATGGTGGGATCCGCCACGCCCTGCCGCCGCGCCCGCCCGTCAGCCTCGCGCCAGTTTATCTGTGCAACGACGCTGAGACGCGCGAGGTGACAGAGCGCTTTGATTACTTCCGCCTTGTGTTGAGCGCTTCGGATGCTCCTGGTGAGCAATTACTGGCAGCGACGTTGCTCCGTGCCGCCGCCACACGTCGGGAGCAGGAGCAATATGAATACCTGGTCCGGGCTGGACGAGAGGCTGCTCGCTTGCTGATCAATGACATGGCTCGGCTGGACTATCTGCTCAGGCTTATTTACCCATACGAGGTTCAGCCCTAGGGAGCGGAGTGGAGAAGTGCCGATGGCTAAGAAACGCAGTGAACTGGACGAGTACTTCGGGGTGCGCTCACCGCGGCTGGGGGTCGTGGTCGGTGGTTCGTTGAGTCACGGGCTGGAGGTCAAGCTCGACCCAAGCGTCGATATCGAGGAACTGGCAGTCGGGCGTTACGTGGTAGTGCATGGCAACCGGCGTCGCTTCTTCAGCATGATCACAGACATCGGGCTGGCCAGCACCAGCCCCCAGATCACGAGCAGCCCACCCGATATGTCCAACCCTTACCTTGCCGAAGTGTACCAGGGATCTATGGCGTACGGCACGATCCATATCGCGCCCATGCTGGTGATCACCGAACGGCGGCAGATCGAGCCGGTGCGGACGATCCCGCCGCACTTTCAAGAAGTATTGACCGCCACCGAGTTAGACATTAACGATGTGTTTGGCGATGAGGACGAAACACACTTCTATATTGGCGCACCGCTAGAATTGCTGGACACCCAGATCAATGTTGATCTCAAACGGCTCACTGAGCGCTCAGTGGGGGTGTTCGGCAAGAGCGGCACAGGCAAGAGCTATCTGACTCGCATTCTGCTGTCCGGGGTGATCGCGCGTGGAGCTGCGGTTAACCTGATCTTTGACATGCACAACGATTATGGTTGGGAAGTGCTCAACGAGGAGGGCAGAAGGGACAAGGGCCTCAAGCAACTCTTCCCCAACCGCGTCTCGATCTTCACGCTGGACGACGAGTCGTCGCGGCGGCGCGGGGTGCGCCCCGACTACGTGGTGACGCTCGCCTACAGCGACATCGAACCAGAGGACCTGGCCGCCCTCAAGCAAACGATGGATCTGTCTGACACGATGCTTGATGCAGCGCACATCCTCCGCCGGATGTGGGGCCGCGACTGGATTCAACAGCTCCTGACCGCTGAGCCACATGTGATCGAGGAATTGGTCAATACAACCACCATCAACGGCCCGGCCCTCACAGCCCTCACCCGCCGCCTACAGCGATTCCAGCGTTTCGCTTTCCTGACGCCACAACCCGCTGGTGATTCTGTCAAGGCCATCATCGAGGCCCTGAATCAGGGTTACAGCGTGGTGTTGGAGTTTGGGCGGTACGGCAACGCGCTGGAAGCCTACATTTTGGTTGCTAACTACCTGACCCGCCGTATCCGTGAAAACTATGTCCACCGCGTCGAATCCTCGCTGGGTGATGAAGCCAAGCAGCCGCCGCAGTTGATGATCACCATCGAGGAAGCGCACAAATTCCTTGATCCCACCATCGCCCGTCAGACGATATTCGGAACCATCGCCCGCGAGCTGCGTAAGTACAAGGTGACCTTGCTGGTTGTAGATCAGCGACCCAGCGCCATTGACGAGGAGGTCATGTCGCAGATCGGGACGCGGGTCACGGCCCTGCTGGACAACGAGCGCGACATCGTTGCTGTGCTGATGGGGGTCAGTGGGGCGCAGGGTCTGCGTGAGGTACTGGCGCGGCTCGACACCCGCCAGCAGGCCATTGTGATGGGCCATGCCGTGCCCATGCCAGTAGTCATCCAAACCCGTGCTTACGACGAAGCCTTCTATGCCGCAATGGGCGCGCCGATCAAGGGGAGAAAACTGAAGCAGGCAGCCAGAGAGGGCAGCAAGGCGCTGTACGGCGACGAGGAGTTTGAGGGATTCGACTAGGGCGTGTCGACATTTGCGCTCCGGCGACTGAATTTCGCAGCCGGCACTCATCTTCCAGCCTCCCAATCAAACAGGGGCCAGGTTTGACCACCTGACCCCTGTTTGATTTGCCAGTGGCTTTAGCTTTCGCTGCCCGCAGCAGCCGCCTTGTGCGCACGCCGCCTGCGGATCAGGCCACGAACTGCTCGGAAGATCACGTAGCCTACTGGTACGATCACCAGCAGCCAGGGCAAGCAGAAGATGCCAAAGAAGATCAGGAAATCGCCGACGCTGCGGAGGCTCTGGAGCAGCGCCTCGACAGCTTCTCGCACTGTCTCCGCTGGGCGCCAGCGTGTATCAACCGGCTGAGCCAGCACGTACGGGATCAGTTCAATGCTGATGCTCGACAG
>Ga0129299_1000789_pt1 | contig 20879 bp, 16 predicted proteins | sample ConPoolayeCmetaG_FD_94477 | JGI IMG/M metagenome (GOLD analysis project Ga0129299, IMG submission 94477) | Hot spring microbial mat communities from California, USA to study Microbial Dark Matter (Phase II) - Cone Pool mat layer C metaG ...
AAAGTATACATAAACCCCAAAAAACAGCCTTTTAGGGCTTGAGTCTTACAAAAATTATTTTGTTTATACAAATGACATAGGAGAATTAAGAGTATGGTTTCAACCACCAAAAGAATACCTAAAAAAGTCTGGAAACCTAGACCTGGATTCCAGATACAATATGGCTTCATTAAACCAAATTCCGGTTGTAGAGGAAACCACTATCACCAGAACAAATTAAGGAGATGACTTTTTTTATCTTGAAGAAGTGGAATTAATTCTTGCCCTAGAAGATAAAAACGGAAAAGTACAAGAACTTTACCACATTTTTCCAAAAGTTATGCTTATCTTTCCTCCTTTTATTGCTCGTTCTGCATACAATACAATATAGGAAAAACCACTGCTAGGTTCACAACACTAAAACTTGGAACTATGAAAACGATCCATTTTCTACAAAACACAATATACCAGTAAACAAACGAGATATGGAAAAGTGCAAAAGAGAAATTTTTGAACTAAAAAACGGAATTTTTGGATTTGATGATTGTGTCTTTCGCCCAACAATTCAAACTTCAAAAATCAATTTATCCAATATAACTAACAATATAAATCCATACATAAAATCAATTCAACTCGTTTTTAACAATAATTTAAAAACCATAAAAAATATCTAACCAACAACTTTTAATATAAAATCCAACATAGATTACATAATTAGTTTTAGAATATTAGTTTTAGAATATCCATCTTGACAAGAACTTATAGCAATGTAAACGATGCTCGTCGTACAAAACATAACCCTTTCCATTTTCCTTGTTTTCATTACTTGCGAATATCATTAAGAATATTTTGTTGCTTGTTAACACTTACTACAGAAAACTTCTTCCCCACCTTTCAACAAAACTCTCCTTTTTAATCCTAAAATAGCATACCTAAACACGTATTTTACCCCATTACAAAACACAAAATTAACAAAACTTTCCTAATCCTTGCTATATATTGATTCCAACCATATTTTCTCCTGCATATTTATTTTTTGGATCTCATGTTTATTCAGCCACAAATTCCAAATAAAAAACCAACTTTTTTCAGTAACTTAGAAACTGGTTCAGAAAACATCATGCTAGCTACTCATGTTTTATAAGATCTGTTTTTTGGAAAAATAGACTTGCTTACTTTTGTAGAGACAGGTTTAGTTTAGTACAAAAAACAGGTTTTCACTAAAAGGAGTTTTTATTACCATAAAAACTTTATCAAACAAGCTTATCATAAAAAAGAAAGAGTATCAACACACAAAAAGAAATAAAAAAGAAATAAAACAGAAAAAATTACTAACAAGAAACACAAAATTCATATCAAAAAACATCAATCCAGCATAAATAGCTAGAAAAAAACTTGACAATAACTATTAGCCTTGTAAAAGGAAAACGTAAATTTGTTTCCCAGTTACTAACAATAAATTCGCTTTTCGTACTATAATTCATTATGAGAAATATAAGTAGATTAAAATCAAACGGAATAAAAAAAATTGAAAAAAGCGCTATAGCTGAGATTTTGCGCGTAATTAGTCAACCTGGAATGATTTCTCTTGCCGGTGGCCTTCCTGCACCAGAAACTTTCCCTAAGGAAATAATAAAGAGCTTAGCAAGTCATGTTATAGAAAAATATGATTCTACTGCATTTCAATACGGACCTACCGAAGGACTTAAACCACTCAGAGAATCTTTGGTAGGTTTCTTAACTGAAAGAAGTGTTAGTGCTTCGTATGAAAACATTGGAATCGTTTCTGGTAGTCAACAATTTTTAGATTTGATAGCAAGAGCTTTTATTAATCCCGGTGATTATATTGCAGTTGAATCTCCAACATACATTGGAGCCGTCGACGCTTTTTTGCCATACCAGCCTAAGTTTTTAGAGATTGAAACAGATAATGATGGAATTATTCCATCTGACTTAGAAAAAAAACTAAAACAAAAAAATGTTAAGTTTTTGTACTTGATTCCAACTTTTCAAAACCCAACGGGCAAAAGTATGAGTAATGAAAGGCGAGAAAAGATAGCCTCAATAATCAAAAAATACAATCTCCTAACAATTGAAGATGATCCATATGGAAATTTGCGTTACCGTGGAAATTCTCTAAAACCGCTTCAATCATTTTCTCCAAACAATACAGTTTACCTTTCTACTTTTTCAAAAATTTTGTCACCTGGTCTTAGAATTGGATTCTATGTTGCCCCAAAAGAAGTTTTCCATCTAATCAATGCTGCAAAACAAACATCTGACCTTCATACAAACAGCTTTTCTCAACTTATTGCAGCGGAATATATTATTGGGGGAGATTTTAAAAATCACTTACCTAATATAGTTAAAATATACGGGAAACGACAAAATGCAATGTTTACCGCTCTTGATAAGTTTTTCCCAAAAAACTTTATCTGGACAAAACCTGATGGCGGAATGTTTTTGTGGGTAGAGGGCCCAAGTGATTTTGATAGTTTGAAAACATATTGGAAAGCTGTCGAAAACAAAGTTGCATATGTTCCTGGACAGTACTTTTTTGTTAAGAAAGGTAAGGGAAGAAATACTTTCCGTTTGAATTTTACAAATGTTTCAGAAGAAAAAATTTTTGAAGGGGTTGAAAGACTCGCTCAGGTTATTAAGTAAAAAACATGAAAATCTCAGGTGCTAGAGCAGTAATCCAATCATTGATCAACGAAAAGGTTGACGTAGTTTTTGGATATCCTGGTGGCGCAAACATGCCAATTTATGATGCTTTGTATGATTATCAAGACAAAATTCGACACATTTTAGTTCGTCACGAACAAGGCGCTGTACATGCTGCAGAAGGTTATGCTCGCGTTTCTGGTAAGGTAGGGGTTTGCCTTGCTACTTCGGGACCAGGAGCAACTAACCTAGTTACAGGAATTGCTGATGCAATGATGGACTCTGTTCCATTAGTTTGTATTACCGGACAAGTAGCCACCTCTTTGATCGGAACAGATGCTTTTCAAGAAACTGATGTAATTGGAATTACAACACCAATCACTAAATGGAACTATCAAATTACATCTGCATCTGAAATACCAGATGTTTTTGTTAAAGCTTTTTATGTGTCCAAAACTGGCCGCCCTGGACCTGTTGTTATTGATATAGCAAAGAATGCTCAGTTCGAAGAAATAGATTTTTATTACCCAGAAAATTTTTCTTTAGAGAAGTATAAGAATGTAAATAAGTTTACCAAGGAGGAAATAAATAAGGCAGCTGAAATTATTAACCAATCAGAAAAACCATTAATCATTGCTGGTCATGGTGTAATAATAAGTGGTGGGCAAAATGAATTAGAAAAACTAGCAAAGAAAGCTTCTTTGCCAACAGCTGTCACTCTTCATGGGTTATCAATCCTTCCAGTTGATCACTCATTATACGTCGGAATGGTCGGGATGCACGGTGATTACTCTGTAAATAAGCTCACAAACGAGTCTGATTTGATTATAGCTATTGGAATGCGTTTTGACGATAGAGTAACAAGTGCTTTATCAAAATATGCTCCAGAGGCAAAAATAATTCATATTGATATTGACGAAGCAGAAATAGGTAAAAACCTAAAACCAACAGTTTCCTTAACTGGTGATGCTAGAAGCATTTTAGTTGAGTTAATTCCTTTAATAAAAGAAAACAACCATAAAGAATGGTTTGCTGAGTTTGAAAGGTTAAAAAAAGTAGAAGAAGACGTTCAAAAAAAACGAGAGAAAAAATTCAAAGATAAAATTACTGCAGATAAAGTTTTCAAAATTTTATCAGAAAAAACTCAAGGGAAAGCAATAATTGTTGCTGATGTTGGGCAAAACCAAATGTTTGCAGCAAAATATTACAAATACAAGATTTTTAATAGCTTTATAACTTCTGGCGGATTAGGAACAATGGGTTATGCCTTGCCTGCATCAATTGGAGTAAAAGTAGCTATACCTGATAGTTTAGTGATAGCTTCTTGTGGTGATGGCGGTTTTCAAATGACAATCCAGGAGCTTGGAACAATTATGCAAGAAAAACTTCCAATAAAGATTCTTATATTTAATAACTCTTACCTAGGAATGGTTCGTCAGTGGCAAGACCTTTTTTTCAATAAACGATACTCATCGACTTATTTAAAAAATCCTGATTTTCTTAAGATTGCTGAAGGATATGGAATTAAAAGTAAAAGGGTCTCTGAACTCTCGCAACTAAATATGTCGCTGGACGAATTTTTAGAAAGTAAAGATTCTTTTTTGCTTGAAGTTGTTATTGAGAAAGAACACAATGTTTTCCCTATGATACCAGTAGGAGCAGGCGTTGACGAGGTTATGCTGGAATAAAATAATAACATAAGTACATAAGTAAAAAATGGAAAAAATTAAGAAGCAACATGATCAAAACCGTTCAATATAACATTGTCTGCGAAAATAAACCAGGTGTTTTACATCGGGTTACAAACATATTGCTAAAAAGAAAAATAAACATAGAAACCTTGACAGCTTTCCCTATTGATAACAGAGCAATTTCTACAATTAACTTTACATCTAATATTGATGAAAAAAAAATCGAAAACATTGCAAAGCAAATAAAAAAGATTATTGAAGTCATAGAAGTTTCTTTTGTAGTCATCAATTAACTTTTTTACATGGCAAAAATTAACTTTGGCGGAGTAGTGGAAGACGTGGTTACACGTCAAGAATTTCCGCTCGAAAGAGCAAAAAAAGTTTTAAAAGATGAGGTAATTGCGATTTTAGGCTATGGAGTTCAAGGTCCGGCTCAAGCATTGAATTTAAAAGATAATGGATTTAATGTTATTGTTGGTCAACGAAAAAATTCTTCTTCTTGGCAAAAAGCAGTTGAGGATGGGTGGATTGAGGGAAAGAATTTGTTTGAGATTGAAGAAGCCGCCGAAAAAGGAACCATCGTTTGTTTTTTACTTTCTGATGCGGGGCAGATTGAGGTTTGGCCTAAGATTAAAAAGTATTTAACGAAAGGAAAAGCGTTATACTTTTCTCATGGTTTTGGAATCACTTTTTCCAAAGAGACAGGAATTGTACCACCAAAAGATATTGATGTGATTTTGGTGGCGCCAAAAGGAGCCGGTCGATCAGTTCGCCAACATTTTTTAGCCGGAAGGGGAATTAATGCTTCATATGCTATTTATCAAGATGCTACTGGTAGGGCTAAGAATAGAGTTTTAGCAATGGGAATTGGTATTGGCGCTGGTTATCTTTTTCCAACTACTTTTAAAAAAGAAGTTTATTCAGATTTAGTTGGTGAGCGGGGCGTTTTGATGGGGGCAATTGCTGGAATAATGGAGGCGCAATATGAACTTTTTAGAAAAAAAGGTCATTCACCTTCGGAAGCGTTTAATGAGACCGTTGAGGAATTGACTCAAAGTTTAATGCCGCTAGTTGCCGAAAAAGGGATGGATTGGATGTATGCTAATTGTTCAACAACAGCGCAACGGGGAGCCTTAGATTGGAAAGGAAAATTTAAAAAAGCAGTAATGCCGGTTTTTAAAGAGCTTTATCAGAAAGTAGCTTCTGGTTATGAGGCAAGACGGGTAATAAGAAAAAATCGTCAAAAAAATTATCGACAACAGTTAGAAAAAGAACTGACCAAAATGAGAAATTCTGAGATGTGGCAAGCTGGTGCTAAAGTTAGAGAACTAAGACCAGAAAATCAGAAATAATTTTTTAAAACATCAAAAATTGGTAAATACAATAGAAGAAAAAATTCTATCAGGAATAGAAATAGCAAAAAGGAACTTAAATGGTGTAACTGATATTACACCTGTGCATCTGATTGATCGTTTATCAAAAAAATACAGTGCAAATATCTACTTCAAAAGGGAAGACCTACAAAAAGTGCGTTCATTCAAGATAAGAGGCGCTTACAATAAAATTTTTCAACTGTCTAATGATGAAAAAAAGAAAGGTGTAGTAACAGCTTCTGCTGGCAACCATGCGCAAGGAGTAGCTTTTTCCTGCTCAAAACTTAAAGTAAAGGGTGTAATTTTCATGCCTAAAATTACACCACTTCAAAAGATTAATCGGGTAAAATACTTTGGGGAAAAATACATTGAGGTTATTCTTGACGGAGAAAATTATGATCAATCATCACATTTAGCAAAAGAATATGCAAAAAAAACAGGAGCAATTTATGTCCATGCATTTGATGATGAAAAAGTAATTGCCGGACAAGGAACTATAGGGTGCGAAATTTTTGAACAACTCAACGGAGAAATTGACTACGTCATATCTGCTATTGGTGGTGGGGGTTTAATTTCCGGTATAGCGCTATATTTGAAATCAAAAAAAGAAAGCATTCAAATCGTTGGTGTTGAGTCAAAAGGAACTCAGAGCATGCATTTATCACTAAAAAAGAATGAAGTTGTTTCTCTTGACTCAATTGATACCTTTTGTGATGGAATTGCAGTTAAAAAGGTTGGTGATCTCACCTACCAAATATGTAAGAAATTTGTTGACTACACTTTTACAGTAGATGAAGGAAAGGTCGCGTCTGAAATTATTGATCTCTTTCAAAACGAAGGAATAGTGATTGAACCAGCTTCTGCAACAACAATAGCTGTTCTGGATAAGCTAAAAGATAGAATTAAGAAGAAAAATGTTGTTTGTATCATTTCCGGCGGTAATTTTGATCTTTTAAGGTATCCCGAGACTTTAGAAAAAAGTCTTATATACCACGGATTAAAGCATTATTTCCTGATAGAATTTGCTCAAAAGCCAGGTCAATTAAAAAGATTTGTCAATAATGTTCTGGGACCAGATGACGACATTGTTCTTTTTGAATATATTAAAAAAAATAATAAAGAAAAAGGACCTGCCTTAATTGGAATTGAACTAAAAAAAGCGGAAGATTTAAATAAGATAATTAAGAATTTAAAAGAACAAAACTTTCACTACCAAGTAGTAAGTCATAACGATCTTTTATATAAATATTTAGTTTTATGAAAAAAGAGCCAATAAATGATGGAATAAAAAATATACAAGAGAAAGGAAGTAAAATCATCACTGAAGGATACCATATGCTTCCTGCTGTTTCCTTAATGATCGCCTCAGGTGTGATTGGAAGTATTGTCGATAAAGACAGACCTTTTGTAACAGTTATAAACTCTTATACAACTCACATTCCTGGGCACACACATCTACACTATCTTGGAGAAAAACTAATCAAATCATTAAAGAGTAAGGGATTTAATGTGTGGTATTGCAATATAGGAGGGGCTGTAGACGATGGGATTGCAATGGGACATTTTGGAATGAAATATTCTTTGCCATCAAGAGAACTTATTGCTGATCAAATTGAAACCGTTATTGGAGCTCACCCAACTGATGCATGGATAGGAATAGGAAACTGCGATAAAATCGTTCCAGCAATGCTTAACGCAATGGTGCGCTTAAATATACCATCTTTGTACATTTCTGGAGGGCCAATGCTGGCTGGAAAAAATAAAACTGACTTGGTTTCAGTGTTTGAGGGGGTTGGAAAATATATTGCTGGAGAAATTTCTACCAGCGAATTGAATCATCTTGCTGAAACAGCTTGCCCAACTTGCGGGAGTTGTGCTGGAATGTTTACAGCCAATTCTATGAATTGCTTATCAGAGGTAATTGGGCTATCTCTTTCGGGTAATGGAACTATTCCGGCTGCTGAGTGGTTGGAAAAAGAAAATGGAAAGTGGCAAATCAATCGAAATAGAGAAAATCTTTTCGATAAAGCTGCTGAAACAATTGAATACCTTGTTAAAAACAAAATTTGTCCCCTGGATATTGTAACAGAGAATGCTATAGACAATGCATTTATTTTAGATCTTGCAATGGGTGGGTCAACCAATACTGTATTGCACACACTAGCATTAGCCTATGAAGCAGGAATAAAGTACCCATTGAGCAGAATAAATGAGTTGGCAGATAAAACACCAAACGTTTGCAAAGTTTCACCTTCAAGGCCAGAAATTCATCTAGAAGATATTGATTCTGCTGGCGGAATACCAACAATTTTGAGGGCCGTAATAGAATCATCTTCTTCGCCACTTCACCTTGATGCATTAACTGTTACCGGAAAAACAATTGGCTACTACATTAAAAACGCCAAATTGCCAGATAATGATGTAATTAGATTTGGAGAAAATGTATTTTCAAAAAACGGAGGATTAGCAATTTTATACGGAAATTTAGCTCCTGACGGATCTGTAGTGAAAGTAGCTGGTGTAGAAAAAGAAATGATGGTTTTTGAAGGAAGAGCAGTTTGTTTTGATTCTCAAGAAGAAGCTCTTCAATCAATCTTGAAAAAAGAAATTAAAGACGGAGATGTAGTTGTCATTCGTTACGAAGGGCCAAAAGGTGGTCCAGGAATGCAAGAAATGTTGTCTCCAACCTCAGCCCTTAAAGGTTTAGGGGTAAAAGCTGCCTTGATAACTGATGGAAGATTTTCTGGTGGAACAAGGGGATTGTGCGTTGGACATATTTCACCAGAAGCAGCATCAGGTGGCCCAATTGCAATTGTAAAAAACGGAGACAAAATCAAAATAGATGCTATAAAAAGAACAATTGATCTATTAATTCCCGAAGAAGAGTTTGAAAAAAGAAAAAATGAACTTAAACCCTTTAAGCCAAAAATTTCTCGGGGTTGGCTTGGTAGATATAGCAAACATGTTTTAAGTGCAAATTTCGGGGCAGTTATGGATAATGTTTTAGAAAGCTAATTTTTTAGCAATGGAAAATATTGATAGCAAGATAAAAATCATTGAAACCGATAATTCCCCAAAAGCAATCGGTCCATACTCACAAGCAGTGAGTTTTGACAATTTTATCTTTTGTTCTGGTCAGATCGGTATCAACCCACAAACAGGTCTTTTGGTTGATGGTATTAAAAACCAAACAATACAGGTGCTGAAAAATATCAAAAATATTCTTGATTCATGCGGTTCTTCTATGAACAAAGTAGTTAAAACGACCATTTTCTTAACAGATATAAACAATTTTTCCGAAGTAAATGAGATTTATGAAACATTTTTTACTTCTACCAAACCAGCAAGAAGCACAGTATGTGTTGCATCGCTCCCGAAAAACGCCTTGATAGAAATAGAAGCTATAGCCATAAAATAAGCACCTCTCAACAGAAAAAGGAAACCAAAAATAAGAAATAAAAAGCAAAGAAAGGGAAAACTTCTTGCGCTAATCTCCCAAATTTCACTAGCTAAGAATAAACTTGAACAAATCCTAGCTTCAAAAAGACATTGAGTTTTCCCCTAAAAAACAAAAAAGTCATTTTCAATAAAAAAAATAAACTTGTAAAAAAATGTAAATCATTTCTTTTTGAAATAAACATAAAAAAGAAAAATGTTGTAGATTGCTTCAGCTCAACAAAACAGTTTAAAATTTAAAAAAGAAGTTAAGTTAAGCTAAAAATTTAAAATCATTTAAAATCAATAAGAGGTTTTCTAGCTCAAGTGTTACATAGCATATAAAGTTGCAAAAGTTTTATTCATATGGATTAAAAATTTCATTTGAAAAAAAGTAAGTTATTTACAAGCTACTTCAAATCAACATTTCATTATTTAACAGAATTTTTATGCAAGCATGTTTTTAATAGATTTTTAGCAGTCCTTGTTATTGCCAATCCTCCCAAGCTTGTTTCTTTTAGTGTTTCGTCCATTTTTTCTCCGGTATATTTCATTGACTCAACAATTTCATCGAAGGAGATCGGGTATTTTATTCCAGAGATGGCCATTTCTGTTGCCGCTATCGCCATTGAACAAACAATGCCATTTCTCAGAATGCACGGTACCTCCACTCTTCCTAGTACAGGATCACATGTAAGTCCAAGAAGGTTAGAAAGCACCAAAGATGCCGAAGATTCTATCGTAGAAAGATCATCCCCAAATAAAAAACCTCCCATCGCAGCAGCCATTGCACCTGCAACTCCAATTTCAGCCTGACATCCAGCAACAGATCCTGCTAGGTCTACTCTTGAAGCAATCGATGCTCCAAAAAACCCAGCAACAAGAAGAGATTCCAAAATTTCCTCTTCCGTAAATTTCCCAGATTCTATCAAACCACCAACAAATCCCGGAATAACACCAGAAGCTCCAGCTGTTGGACATGCCACGATTCTCCCCATTCTAGCGTTGTTTTCTGAAGCAGCAATTGCTAAAGCAACAGACTTTTTTGTAAAATTAGATAAAATACCAAGTTTTGAATTTAGAACTTTAACAGAATCTCCGCCAAACAAATTATCTTCAGATCTTTCACTATTTTCTAACCCTTTTTTAGAAGATTCTTTCATCACACAAAGAGCTATTCTAAGCTTATCAAATTGCTCTTTTCTTGTTGTTTTTGAAGATTCCTCTTCTTTCTCGACTATAAAGTTTATAAGCTCTTCTTTGCTTTTTACTTTTGAGAAAACTTCCGAAACAGTAAAATAAGTTTGTTTTTTAACTTTTTTGTCTAGTACTGAATCATTGCAATCTTCTTTCTCTATTTTTCCACCCAACCTATTTTTCATTTTCTTTACTATCATTATTCTTCCACCGCCTATTGAGTATCCAACTACCCCAACCTTTGTTTTTTCTCCCTCCATTTTAATTATTGCTGTATTTGAGTGAAGTTTCTGAGATTTATAACCCCATTTTATCTTAAAAGTAACCCCCTTCTGTCTTGCTATTTCTCTGGACTTTAAAAGATCTTCCGAGGAATAATCTATTCCAATGCAACCTCCAAGTATTGCAAGATCGGTTTTATGGCCTGCGCCTGTGTCAGAAAATGAATTAAAAAGCTTTATGGAAACTTTTTTTGGCGTTTCTCCTAGGTACTTAAATGCTTCAAACCCTATTTTTGCAGCTCCTGCTGTATGTGAGCTGGATGGTCCTATTATCACGTTTGAAACAAGATCTAAAACTGAAATTCTATTAACTTTTGACATTTTTGTAAATTAAAATTTATTTACAAACTAACACAATAAACGATTGTTAAAAATTTTTAAATCTTACCAACTTCCAACCCCACCACCACCAAACCCGCCCCCAGAACTACCACCGGAAGAAAATCCACTCCAGCCTCTAGAAGATGATGTTCCAGATGACTCGGCCGGAATAGAAGAAAGAGTACTGCTAGCAGCTTTATTCATTTTGTCTATCGAAATAAGAAAGTTTAGAATAGTAAACTTGTTATTAAAACTCGAAGACTCATACCACTCTGGTGGTTTTTTATATATATCAGAAAAAGCTTTTGCCCATTTTGCCTGAACTCCCAAGATAAAAGCATAAGGCAAGAGATCATCAAAAAGCTTTTCAGTTAACTTTGGTAAATCAATATTTTCATTATTCTTTTTTTCAACCATTTCAAAGTATTTTTTCAAACCAAGTAAATCTTCTTCCACCAAAACCCCTTTTTTAGTTTTTTTAGGACTAAATATCGAAAATATAATTGCAAAAAGTATAACAAATAAAAAGCAAATTGATGTAAAAAATGGGTCAGGGTAGTTTATTGAAAATCTTGTTTCCTTTGCAAGGTAAGTAACCGCCGTGAAAAATGGAAGTAATATGATGAAAATAAATACCTTTTTCCCAAAGCAGAAAATAGAAAAATATGAAAAGACAAGAAAAATAAGAACAAAAATTGACGAATACCCAAACAAAAAACCACCACCTATTGGTAAAGAAATGTAGAAAAGCAATGGTATAAGAGAAAAAATAACATTAATATCCCTAACATAATCAGGTTCTTTTCCAAAAAGACCTAATTTAACAACAGATCTATACAATGTGTTTTTCAGTGTTGGTAGATACTTATAAAATTTGTTTTCCAATTCAGAAAGTTTGACGAGCTCATTTTTACCAAAGATTTTGTCTAGCAACATTTTTTCAAACTCTGAAAGCTCATTTGAATCCTTACTTTTTAGTAGCTGAAACTCGTAATCCATTTTTTCGTTTTTGGTAGATATTTCTTTAATCCTTATAAAACCTCTCGCGGCAAGATCTATTATTGTAACGTTTATATCAATTGAGTCTACTTTTTCATCAATCAAAACCCCAGCTTCCGCAGGAGGAATATCTGGCCTTCTGAAATTTGGAGCTATTACCATGCTTTTTTTTGTATCTTTTCCATATTTTTTCCATTTTAAAAAGAACCCAATTCCAAAAAGCAGTAATGAAAATATTCCGATTCCAAACTTTTGCAGAAACCAAATTGTATGATCTAATTTCTTCAGATCATAAACTTTTAAGTTTGTTTCTGATGCAAGATTGCCCAATTCTTCACTTGAAATTTCTTCCCATTTAAAATCTTTGATAGTTTCTTTTTCACTTTTCCTTTGTCCAAATATCGCCATTATTGGATTCATTTTTTCTTCATCCAAAACTTCTTTATCGAATCCCAAAACTATCGAAAAACCTTCGTTTGGGTAAAGACTTTTTGTGTCATCTAACTTAAAAAAAATAGTCTTTCCATCAAAATTCTCATAGGAACAATTTTTCTCCTTAGACCCCATATATCCAGAAAAACAGTCAGCCTTCAAAAAAGAACCTTTTTTTGGCAAATTCACTTCTGCACTAGCAGAAACAATAGAAACATCTGAATCGTGACCTGTTACTTCCCAAAAAATTTCGTTGAAATGCTCGAATCTGTTAACAACTCTTTCAACTTGGTACTTTATCTTGTAGTTAGCAATTCCGGAAACATACTTTTTCGGATCACCAATTTTCAAAACAATGTATCCGCCACGTTTCATAAACTTAAACGGGACTTTTTCTCCGTCTTTTTCAACACCCTCTAACTTAAATCGAATATCAAACTTTTTTCCAGAACTGTTTTTGTACAAAACAGGTATCCACCTTATTATACCGTGCTTTTCCAAATACCCAAAATTATAATCTATACTTTCTTCAACAATCACTTTTCCAGAAGGCAAAATCTCTATCTTAGAGTGGAATCTTTCTATTCTTTCATATCCAGTGTAAACAATGCCTAAATTTTCCTCGTTTTCTTTTTCAACATCTTGAGATGTTACAACAAGTGAAAACTTTGCAGAAAAAATAAGTAAGAAAGCTAAGAAAGCTAATGTGATTCTTTTTTTCATTTCTCGAATTTTACATTTACATCTCTCATTGAATCTACTTCAAACTCCAAGAAGTCTCTTTTTTTAAATCCAAAAAATTTAGAAATTACATTTATTGGAAAGACCTCTATTGTTGTATTAAATTTTCTAACATAGGCATTGAAGAACCTTCTTGATCTTTCTATTTGGTTTTCAATCTCAACAAGCTCTTTTTGAAAGCTTAAAAAATTTTGGTTTGATTTTATTTCTGGGTAGTTTTCAAATAGGGCAAAAGTTGATTTTAAGGATTCCGTAATTTTATTTTGATTTTTAATATCTTTTGGGTCCATCAATTCAATTGAAGAGCGAAGGTTGGCAATATTCTCGTGCAAGTTTTTTTCATGCTTTGTTATCCCTTTCACTACTTCTTCTAGGTTTTTTATTAAGTCAAATCTTTTTTTTAAGAAAATATCAATGTTTTTTTCTGACTCAATAAGATGATTCTTGATATTTATTACAACATTGAAAATGATAAAAACAGAAACCCAAAAAAAGACGAGAAATGTTACCAAAACTACAAGAAATATTTTCACTTTTTAACATGCTTATTACCTCGGTAGGTTTTTAAAACCCATTTTTTGTTTTACAAGTCAAAAAGCTTACAATTAATACACCACTTTTGTGTATTTACAATTACCCTTAAAAAGAATAGAAAACTTCAAAGAATTAAACGTTTTTTAGATTTATGTTACAAAAGTACAATTTTATTCTCAACTAAAAATTAAAAAAACCACAACTGAAAGCAAAACAACAAACAGCAGAAACACTTACCATCTTTTCTGAGGACTATCTTAAAGAGTTGTATAATCAAAGAAGATCACTTACAAAAGATTAAAAAAACAAGCTTTTGTTTAATTTAAGTGGCAGCATGCTAAGATTAAGATAAAAAAAGATGATGATTCATGATATTGAAATCGAAATTTAAAATCATGCTAAAAAGGTTAAAATCAAACAATACAAACTCTTGCTTTTATAATTTGTAAAATTAATATGAATAGCTTACACAGAAAACATGTTTTACCTTCAAAGAAAGGATATAAGAATGTCAAAAAACTAGCAAAAAATCAAAAATTGCTTTCAGCTCAAGCTAATCTTGTACTCAAAAGGTTTAATTTTGCCATCTCTCATTTCTTAAAAATTCAATTATTTCTTCTGGAGTTATAAATCCATTTATTACCCCAACTACTTTTCCAGACTTAAAGATCTTAAAACTTGGGATAATCGTTATTTGTTCAGAACTCCTAACAGTTGGAGAAAGATCAACATCGCATCCAAAAACCTTGAACCCAGAAAAATTGCTCTCTGGTATTCTGTTAAGGTAGTATAAAATAGACTTACATGCTTTAGAATAATCTCCATAAAAAAAGACTATTGAATCCAAATCTGGGTTATGAATTTTTTCAAAAAAGTTTAAATCGTTTAGTATGGTTATAGCCATGAATAAAATCTTCACTGAAAAACTAACCGAAAAACTTATAAAATCAAAAGATTGTATTGTAATTGCTGGCGAGACTTCTTCTGGGAAAACAAGCCTAGCCGTTAGTATTTCAAAAAATATACCCAACTCTGAAATTTTGGTTTTTGATTCAAGACAAATTTACAAAGAAATGAACATAGCTACAGGAAAAGACTTAGACTCTTATAGCGAAAAATATCCACATCTAATAGATATAGTTTACCCTAATGAAGATTTTACAGTTTTTGATTTTAAAAATCTAGCTCTAAAAAAAATAGAAGAATTGATATCAAAAAACAAGAAACTAATTATTACTGTAGGTACTGGACTTTACCTTAGAGCACTCGATGAAAATTTAGTTTTTGGCCCATTTTCTAGAAAATTAAGAGGAATTCTAGAAATAAAAACAATAAACGAGTTAAAAAAAATCGCAGCAAATTTAGCAAGCAAAGCCGAACTTGATAGTCTTGATACAAAAAATCGGCATCGATTGATTAGATTTATTGAAATGAAAAAACTTTTAGGTAAGACATCTTACGAAGTACAAAAAAATTTAAGATCAAAAAATCTATTTCAGCAGCTGAACAAAGAGTTTGTTTTGCTTCTAACAAAAAAGTGCGAGCTTGAAGCAAGAATAAGGAAAAGAGTGGATTCATTCTTTGATTATGGTCTTATTGATGAAACCAGAATCCTTATTTCAAAGTATCCAGAAAACTTAAGAAGCTTTTCTGGAATAGGCTATAAAGAAACAATAGATTACCTGAAAGGAACGATTAGCTTATGCGAAGCAAAGGAAAGAATTTTTATCAGGACAAGACAGTATGCAAAAAGACAAAGGACTTGGTTTGGAAAGTTTTTCACCAAAAACAGGACCGAAATACACGTTTGATACTTTTTCTCTTTAATTCTAATGTAAACAAGAAGAAAAAAGAATTGATCTACAAGAATTGTAATAAAACTCTAATTATTAATTCGGACAATCTCTTTAAAAAAGAGAATTAAGAATTTGCTCATACATCATTTCCCGGGAAAAACGTTTAAAATAAATTATAATCACAAAACCTTATTACTTCTTCAAGTTTGCCGACATTTCTATTGCTAACCCAAAAAAGACAACAAAAAGGATATGCCAATATTCCAGAATTCTCAAAACTCTTAAAAAAAGAATAAAAGCTATCATTAATCCCACAATAAAAGATTGCCTAAAAGAACTTTCTAAGGCTTCAAAGAGCTTGCTCTTTTTTAATATTTTTGTCTTTACAAGATAAAGAATTATTGAAAGAAACCCTGTAACAGAAAGAGACAAGGAAACGATAAAAGTTGTATCTGCAAGTCCTGTTTTATCAGTAGGTGGAACAAAAAAAAGAATTAGAAAAAAAGTTAAAAAAGAAACGAAAGAAATTATGAAAAACATACCTAAATAAGACCTAGTGCTCATTTTCTGCAGTAAATTCTAACAAATTTTATACCTTTCAAATCCAAAATCGTATTACCTATCAATCCACTTTTTGTTGGTGTATTTTCCTTTGAAAAAACTTTTTCGATTGTTCCAACATAAAAATTATCTGGTATTCCTTCTGAAACTTCTGTTACAACAGTCTCACCAACAAAAAGCGAATCTTCTGCTGGCACATTATCAATAAAAATTCGCTCACCGTCTGACTTCAAAACACCTAAAGACCCACTTCTTTGCGCTCTCAAAACTAAACTCTGCCTTACAAACTGAGCTAGTTTCAAATTTGAGCTATTTTCTTTCACTACATCAACAACACCTAGAAAAAACTTATAAGCCGGCTGGAAACTTTCAACCTGTTTATCAACCGAAGCATTTAAAACAAAAACACCAATGCACCCATCTTTTACACCATGCTTTTTCCCTTTGTTCAAAACCAGAAAATCCTGAACAAAAAATGGTGATAGTGATATAACAGAAGAATCAACAAAATAAAACTCAGAGGATAAACTTTCCCCAAGTAACGATTCATAGTATGATACTTTTTCCTTCAAAAAAAAATTCTCGGAGAGAACAGAATTGTCAATAAAATCGCATTTACCATTATCTTTTAACTTTCTTAAAAAAAATAAATCAACAAGTTGATCTGAATGCTGAAAGAGCGTAATAAAAATCAAACAAAAAAGAAAAATAACAAAAAACGCATTTTCCTTCAATAAATTTTTCATTACATTTTCACTTTGGTGGCTTCTTGTAGTCAGACTTAGCCAAAATGTTTCCCAAAACATCAATTTCTTCAAGAATTATTCCAGCCCCTCTAACTACTGTTGTTAATGGGTCTTCCGCAACAATAGCAGGAACATTAGTTTCTTTGTAAATTAACTTATCCAAATTTCTTAAAAGTGACCCTCCGCCTGAAAGAACCATACCATGCCTGTAAACATCAATCAAAAGTTCAGGTGGTGAATCTTCTATAACTTCCTTTATGGAAGAAATTATTGATGACAGAGACTTTTCCAAAGCTTTTAGTATGTCCTTATTTGTAATTTCCAACTCCTTTGGAAGACCTGTTATTACATCTCTCCCCCTTGCAACATCAGTTAGACTTTCATCTAACGGAAACGCACAACCTAAAGATATCTTTATATTTTCAGCAGTTTGCTCTCCAATGATAAGATTATATTTCTCTTTCATGTAATCTATAATATCTTGGTTAAAAACGTTTCCTGCAACTCTTATAGACCTGTGTACCACTATCCCACCTAATGAAATAATTGCTATTTCGGTTGTTCCACCACCAATTTCAACTATCATAGACCCTGTGGCTTCATTTACCGGCAATCTAGCACCTATTGCAGCTGCAATAGGCTCTTCAACTAAATATGCTTTACTAGCTCCTGCATTTATAGCAGCATTTTCAACAGCTCTTTTTTCTACCTCCGTCACACCAGAAGGTATCCCAACTACAACCCTTGGTTTGATAAAAGAAACAGCCAAACCCGACCTAACCCTATCAATAAAGTACTTAAGCATTTGTTCAGTAACCTCAAAATCAGCAACAACCCCGCTTGTGAGTGGCTTCACTGCAACTATAGATGCAGGGGTTCTTCCAACCATTTCTTTTGCCCTTTTTCCAATCGCAACAATTCTCCCTGTTTCCTTGTTAATAGCTACAACGGATGGTTCGTTTACAACTATGCCCTCTCCTTTCACATATACTAAGACATTTGCAGTTCCAAGATCTATCGCTAAATCTTGCGAAAAACTTTTTAGTATGTTTCTGAGTATCATTGATATTTGTCAGAAATCTTCTAGTAATTTGTTAGAGAATTACAAACTAAATAATAAAGAAATCCAAGCCAGCAAAGTTTCATTCAGTCTACATGAGCAAGAATATACTAATAAAAAGAACTAAAACATTAGGAAAGTTAAGATTTGGGCCAGTTTTCTTTTCAGTCTTAATATTTTTTCTAGTTTTAGCAGAAGGAGTATTTTATATTCACCTAAATAACCTAATAAGTGAACAAACTTTTGAGATTGATGTAGTAAATGAAAATTTGGTTAAGTATCTAAATGAAAAAAATCAGCTAGAAGCAGAAAGTGCTAAATTATCTTCATTCGAAAGAATCAATAAATACTATGAAGAAAAAAAATCAGAGTTTGTTAAAATATCAGATTGCAAGTTTTTACAAGATTAGCATTATTAAATAAGTGTTATCAAGAAATTTTGCAATCCACGGATTTTTTGTTAGGCTTTACCAGCATTTTTGGTGGCTGTAGCTCAATTGGCAGAGCCACGGACTGTGAATCCGTTGGTTGTGGGTTCGAATCCCATCAGCCACCCCAAAAAGTTTCAGGAAACATGAAATACAAATACAAAAGTCGGAAGAAAATTTTTAAAGATCGAAACAACAAACCTATCAAACTAAGCAAAATAAAATCTTCTTTTTTAAACCTATAGATAATATCCTAAAAACACTATGAGACTTTCTTTTTTTGATATCTTTCATCTTGACTCTGAACATCTTCTTTTATTTATTTCTTGCACTTTTCCTTACTTTTATAGAGTACTAAAAGTATCCTTTGCATTTCTTTTAATTAAATGTTAACAGCCTCCTACTTACTCAACAGTACACAAACTAAAAATGACTACTTTCTAAACCTTCCTAGCCTTACTTATTTCAAGTTATTAAGTTATTGTTTCATTAAACTTAAATTAATCTCTATTATTAAGAGAATGCTTATCATAACACCATAATACTCCACAACTTGCATCTTTCCAGGAATGGGTAAGTGTTATTCTTTCCATAGCCGTTTATGCATTTTATCAATTCAGCAATTTATTGGGCTATTAGCAAAAATATAAATGGTGTTATTCTGTATCTAAAATAAAAAGGACAGTCAATGTCAATTTTATAAAACTTTTGTTTTAAAGATAAATTTCTTAAACTTTTTATTTTTCTGCATATATGATACTTAACCTAAATACTATCTGAACACTTTTAAATTAACGCGAAATCTTCTCCAACAACCACTAAAATATCCATCCCAGAAATTTCTTCTTCTGTTAAATCTTCGGATATGGTAAAATCAGCTGGAATTTCCTCAATTTCTAAACTTGGTATACCTAGAATTTTTCCGATTCTTTTTGAAAGTAAGTCTTCTGTTATTCTTTTCTTATTTAAGTTTTTAGAAAAAATTCGAGTCTTTTTGTGTCCTCTTTCTTTTGCATTAGAAACTTTGATCACATTATAGCCATAGACAGAAATTTTATCTTTCATCTTCGTTGCAAGCCCAGTATAATATGTCCCATTTAGTACTATTATCTTTGCATCTTCCTTTCTTAAAAAAGGCTCTTTAAAAATTGATTGGGCAAATTCCTTTATTTCCTCTCCTGTTTTGTCATTTGGCAATAAGATAGATATGTTGTAACCATCCAAAACAACTGATGTCCCATACAAAAACCCATTCTCAGAGTCATCCAGCACATGCATAGATATATCTCTTTGATCTACACTCCTCCCTATCTGCACAATCTTCCAAATTTCATCAATCGATTCAAAGTCAGTTCTTATGTTATCAGAAAGCTCTTCAACTAAATTGCTTATTTTCGCAGGATTAAAAAGATTTTCAAGCTTTAAAAACTTTTCTTTTGCAGCTATTATAATTTCCTGCTGCCTTTTTGCTCTTGCAAAATCAGAACTTGTTTGTCTACTCCTTGCATATTTTAGGGTAGTTTTTCCATCAAGCGTGTGACAACCAGCTTCTAGAAAAAATGGATCATATCCATACCTATCATTTGGATAATATGGATCATAAAAGCTTGACTCAAGACATAAATCAACTCCACCAATTATATCAATCACTCTTTCAAACCCTTTGAAATCAACTTTTATTAGGTAGTGAATATTTAAATCCAAAAGGTTTCCAACTGTTTCTTTTAAAACCCTATTCGCTTCCTTTTCTCTTTCTCCTAAATTTTTTCCACCAGAACAAGCAAGAATCATTGGATAAACTGCGTTTATTTTTTGTTTTGTTATTTGACAGCTATTTTTTGGAAAACTTACCCAAAGATCTCTTGGAATTGAAAGCATACTTGCAGTCTTGTTAATTGGATCAAGTGAAGCAACAATTATTGTATCAGTCAGAAAACCACCTTCATGCTCTTCACCACCATAACCAACAATCAAAAAATTTATCCTTCCATCTCCTTCACCTCTTAGCTTTATCTCAGAAAGATTGCTTGTCCTTATAAATGGCGAACCCCCAAATTCATTTGGTGAAAAAATCTTTCCAATGTTCTTCATTGTATTTCCAGCAAGAAAACCAAGCCAAACAATAAAAATAGCAAAACCAAAGATTACAATTCTACTTAAATACAAGAAAAAGTATGATTTCTTCTTCCTATCAACTTCAAAACGAATGCTCTTTAGATATTCTGGGAAATTCTTGTTTATACAAATTTTATTGCAGAGAAAAGCTAGCAAAAATTACTCCTCATTCAAACAACCAGCTAATATCATTGTGTTTCATCAGCATTGCAAAAAGACCTGATTTAAGAAGCTAAAAGTGTTACAAGATAAATATTGACAAGTAGAATAAAAAGGAAACTATAAAAATTTTCAATAAAAACCATGCAAGAAAAAAATCAATGAATTGCATTTGTTTGTTATCAAACTAAATACGAGCTAAATTCATATACACAAGAAAAATAAAAAAACCAAAAGCAAAATAAAACCGTTAATAGGCCTACAAATTAAAATTAACAAGTTTTCTCTAAAGGATTTTCCAAAAAAGACACACTTTAAACTCTTAGGTTTCACCAAGCAAGAATAAAAATATAATAAAAAAAGTAAA
>Ga0129299_1000790_pt1 | contig 20871 bp, 18 predicted proteins | sample ConPoolayeCmetaG_FD_94477 | JGI IMG/M metagenome (GOLD analysis project Ga0129299, IMG submission 94477) | Hot spring microbial mat communities from California, USA to study Microbial Dark Matter (Phase II) - Cone Pool mat layer C metaG ...
CCCTCAAGCAGAGATGCCCTCTGGCGAATATCAAGCCTTGGCCGACCAGCTGATTAATAATCCAAATGTCACTATGAATGCCGGCACCACCACTTGCAATGCCAAGGATGAAATAGAGCACGGCCGCTGTAAACCAAAGGATAAGAATGGTCGTTTAACAAATCCTCCTTGTAGCGCAGGGAGCACACTGGTTAGGGTTGAACCAAAGCTGATTCAGGCGCTAATTGCAATTGCCAATGCCGGTCATAAGTACAATATTACTTGTATCCTGGGAGGTACTCATAAATCCACCTCTGCTCACTATGTTGGCCGGGCCGCTGATATCACGCCATCAGAAACAATTCAAAACTGGATGTATACTCCCCCAAACCCTCAAACTTTATCACTTGATGAACTAATTGGCCCCACCAGCAGGACTCTAAATATGGGCCAGCCCCACACTTATTCTCTAGACACAATGGCAAAGCACAAAGATCACATTCATTTTTCTATTTATCCTTAAAACAAAAAGGAGCCTGGGAGGCTCCTTGTATCCAGAGAGTTTGATCTTTTTAAAAATTTATTAGAAAGTCGGGGGCGCGATACCAATTACTTTGTGGTTTTTCAAAGAAACCACAATGTATTCCATGCGCACGACCATCGGGTCTTCGCTGAAAAAGTCTGAGAAGATCAGAAAGTAGCAAGCATCTGCTTCTTTTTTGCAGGAAGGCTCAAATTTAAGGCGCCCGCCTATTGAAAGCTTCTGGCTAAGCCGGCTTGGAGCAATCGAGCCCTTAAGCCGTTTTTTGAGCTCTTTTGCCTTGCTTGGCGCAAAAACCGACTCCAGCCCATTCGTATCATTATTATTATAATAATTAACAAATTTATAGAGCGTTGTGGCATCGAGATTAAAGGCCGGGGATTTCTTGTTTTTGAAAAGTGCCACGGGGTCTTTGATCACCTGCCCCACGGGCTCCCCGCTTTGAAGGCTCACGAAATTCAGCCCTTCAGAACCCCAAGACGGCAAATATGCCTTGTCTATGAGCGGTTTTGTCTCAAGGGTCAGGGTATCAACCAGCCAGATTTTGCTTTTTTTCTGCCAGTTTGCCATGTCGTGATCCGGCGCAAAATCAAAGGCAATATAGCGACCGTCGGGCAGCCAAGAAAAATTCTGGACACCGGCATTCGTCTCCGTCTCATCGAAATTACCATTGATTGGGAGAAAGGTGATCACGCCGGGGAAATGTTTGCTTGATTCCAGGCAAAGCTGATAACCGACAAACGCCCTGAATCTTCTGGCCACCAGCTTGCTATCCTTGGGCGAAGGCACTCCCTCTTTGGCTAGAGACAGCATAGTCGAAAAAGCAAGAATTACTACCAAAACCGACCAGATTCTTTTCATAATTTTCCCCCTTTTGTCCTAAATTTTTCAGGTACCTAATAATATATTCTATACCAAAAATATTTTTTGTCAATAAAAAAATGAACAAAAAGTTATTCATCATACTCTCAATTATTTTTGCTGCTATCCTAGGAGTATCTTTAGCTATTTCAATTATCGGAGGGAAAATTGAAATAAAAATCAGCCCGGTTGCCGCGGATTTGGTAATTATTGATGGCAAAGAGTATAAAGCTATTTCTTATTTAAAAATAAAGCCAAAATCAAAAATGCCGACCATTGAGATCTCTAAGGCAGGATACAAAACAATTAAAGACAAGCTTTTAACAAAAAAATTTAAAACAACCTCGAAAGAATACTTTTTGGAAAAATATGCCTCTTTGGAAAAAATTGCTGATGGAGATATTGATTTCTTGAATATTATTGATAGTAATATCAGCTACTATAACCGAACCACATCTTCCCTTAAGCTTTCCGAGGACTTGATTATTAAAAACCTACCCTCCATCAGTCAATTAGAGTGGAGCAACAACAGCTTTTTAATAACCGCTGAGAATAACGCCACTAACTCAATTTTATACGACCCCAAAAAACCAACCGACCAATCATTGCTTTGGGTCTCTGACAAGACCTTTAAAAATCCACTTTCGCTTAATCAAAATATATTTGCCGCTCTTTGGTTTGGCAATAGCCAAATAATATATTATTATGAGGACCCAAAAACAGGAACGGGAAGTTTTAGTATTGCTGCTCCCGATGGAAAAAACTGGAAAATAATTGCGCCCCTAACTGAAGGGATGTACTTTATTTCTTTAGTTGCTGTCTTTGATGAAAAAGTGCTTTTTGAAGCCTCTTACACTGACAGCCCCGAGCTTTCGCCAACAGGAGCTTCTTTTTATAGGTTGGATACAAAAACAGGAGAAGTTGTTAAACTCTTTGATCAAGTTATTAGTCCTCGCGTTTTGTTTTCCCCAGACAAAAAAAAGATGCTGTTTGAAAAAACCCGGGAGGGAAAAAGTAATCTGGCTATCTATTTTTATTCCACCGGTCAATCTGTTAATCTAGGTTCGAGCGTTCCAGTCAGCAACACTGCGTGGCTGAACGAAAAAGAAATAATATTATTTGACAACAAAAAAGCTGATCAGCCGCTTTCTGTATTAAATTTAGATACCAACGAATCCAAGATTTTGGAAATTTATAATCCGTACGGCGATTTGGAAATTAATCAGATGGTTGTCTTTGGCAACAATTTGTATCTTGCCACACAAAAAGGTTTATATTTATACAAATTAAGTTTGTAAATTTTAAGGAGGCATTATGCCTAATGGTGTTGGCATTCCTTCCCCAGAAGAGCTTTGGGAAGGTGAAGGTGAAGAAGGGAGCGAAGAAGAGGGTGAGCCCTGGGAAGTGGAGGAAGAGGAGGGGCCCGAAGAAGAGGAACCAGAGGAGGGGGAAGAAGAGGAAGAAGAGGAGGAAGAGGAGGAAGAGGAGGAAGAGCCTGAAAAAGAAAAAAAGGAAGAAGAGGGACCGGAGGAAGAAGCAAAAGAAAAGGCAAGGGAAAGGGCAAAAGAAAAAACAAAGGAAAGAACTCGAAGAAAGCCCCCAAAAAAAACCGGAGCTAAAAAGGAAGCAGAGAGAGGCAGAAAAGCAACTGAAGCAGGGAAAAAAGCAGGACAAGCCGCGGCCAGGGCTGGCAAAGCAGCAGGACAAGCCGCGGCAAAAGCCGCTCAAGCAATAATTAAAGCTGCTGCTTCCAACCCTTATGTTGCTTTGGCAATTGCTATTATCGTTATCATTGTCATGATTATTGTTTTTATTGTCATCATTGTTTCAGGTATTGGGGGAAAAACCGCGCAAACACCAATTAGCCCGGCTGATGCCCCGGCTGCTAGCGAACTTTTGGCAAATGGCGGTGACTTAGGCCAAGTGACCAAGACTACAAGCGAAGGCGCTGCCCAGATCATGGATAAAATTGAGATGCTAGAAAAACAGGTGCCGGCCACCCCGGAGGGAGCTCAGATTTCAAGCCTTTTGGAAGACCTTGATCAAAAAACTAATGAACTGGCAGGCGCGGCAAATGACGAAGTGCGGCAAAAAAAGGCTGCGGAAATTAAAGCAATTCTTGAAAATCTTCGCTCTTTGACTGCTGGTCTTTCAGCCCAAGCAACCGAACAAACACTTAAAAACCTCGTCTCCGGACTTGAGGAATTAATTGCGCTCTCTGATGCTTTGGCAAATTTTGCTTCCCAAGATTATTCCAGGCCCAGAATAATTCTTCCTGAAAAAGATATCAATGATATCAAAGACTGTCTCAAACCCACTTCCGGAACCGAAAGTTGCGCTATTGATCGTCGGGTGGTTTATCTCTTAAATTACCTGGTTCGGGACGAAGAACAAGGTGGCGCTGGCCACAAATACATCAAGGCAAGAATCAGGTCAAGATACGATAAAGAAAGAAAGGCAAGGTCTCGAGAAAGTGATGCTGGGTTTGAAGAAGGGGTGATTTCTGCCCACGCTTCGGGCCAAGCAATCGATATCTACGAAATTGATCAAATGGCCTGCCGCCTCCGGATTGTCACCAAAACCCCCAGTGGCACGAAAACCGAAATCAAATGGCTGCCACCAAAGCCAATCAAGGTCCAGTGGCAAACAAATGAGGGCGCTCGTGACGCCGCGGCTGCAGCCGCGGCGGAGTTGGCGGAATACAACGAAATTTTTGGAGGAGCCGCCGCCAGCCGACTTGGCGATTTTATTTCCACCAATTCCGATTTTAATCTTCCTTTCAGCGCTTTTTCTGCCGATTCCTTTGGCCAAATTGCCAAAAACCTTGGTCTTGATCTTTTGGCCAAGGAAGGATTTAATATTGATCCCAGCGTTTTTGCCAATGGCTTTGATCTTAAAAATATTGTGCATGAAGCGGGGAAAATCCAACTTGCAAACCTCGGCGGCTTGCCCAAAAACGGCCTGACCGGCAAGGACCCCAAAGAAATCTTCCAAAATCTTGGTCGCTCTTTTATTGAAGAGGGACTGGGACTTCCCGCAGGATCTTTATCCGGATCTAATCCTGAAGAAATTTTAAAATCTGCAGGCAAAAGAAAGCTGGAAAAATCCTGGGGACTAAAGCCAGGAACCTTAGATTTACCCAGCGGCACCGGAAAGGATTTATTCATTGAAAAACTTGGCGAAGGAAAAATTGAAAAGATTCTTGATCTCAACCTTGGCGATTTTTCGGGAACAACCATTGAGGAAATCAAAAAGAAGCTTGGGAGACGAATAAGCCTTTTGGAATCCGACTCCAACCAGGCAAGCAATTTCTTTGGCTTACCCCAAGACACGGTCCAAAAACTTCTTTCGGGAAAGCTTTCGCCTCTTGAGTTTAAAAAAATGGTTGGTCAGAAACTGTTGAATGACAATGTTTATTCCTATCGGGATTATCGCACTGCCTGGAAAGAGGTTTCGCGACAAGAATACGAAGCAGCGGTGGCCGCGGGCAAAGAAACAAAAGTAGAGTTTGGGCCAGAATCGTGGACGAGTTATTTTGTGGCAATTACCGCTAACAAGAGAGATGAGGCCTTTGGCGTTCCAAGCGGGACGATTGATAATATTTTGTCGGGCAAGCTCGACGAATTTAAAAATATCGGCGCCTGGGAGTTCGCAAAGGTTTTCGCCACCACAAATGATGAAAAGGGCGGGATCTATAAATGGCTGACTGAGGGGACTACCACCTACAAATATGGCGGCCAGGATGTTGCTCTGGATTTTGATTCTTATGAAAAAAAACTCCGGCTTGGCAAAGGGGGTTTGGAAAACATTTTTAAATCTCCTCTTGCTGTTTTAAGTTTCGAAAAAATTGGACTGATTTTAATAAACTCCAGCATCAAAAACCAGGCTTTTATTGATGGCAAAACCGTCAAAAGTTGGCGCCAGATCCTTAATGACAAGCAAACAGACCTGGCGGTTCTTGAACAAAATGGCGGGAGCGAGACTGAAAAACAAAAACTTCGAGAAGAAATTGCTGACATTCAACTCCACAAAATAGGTTTGGCGACTACCATCTTTGGCACTGAAAAAGCTTATGCCGAAAGTTTTGGTTATTCAGAGCGAACTTCAAAACTGCTTTCGGATATTGCTAATGGCAAAACCACACTTAATAAAATTCTGGAAACCCTTGGTTCGCTCTCCCTCCAAGAATCAATCGGCCTTGATCAAGAAGTTGTTTCAAAAGTAATCGCTGATGGTGAAACAAGCAGGCTCGATGAATACTTGGGTGAGGCCGAGATAAAAGAAATCCTTGGCAATAATCTTAGCGGCTGGAAAGAAAAAACTGAAACCCGCGAAGGCAGGGTTGAGCTCGCGAGAAAGGATTTGGGGCTTGGTCTTGAAAGCGGCTCGCTTTATAACTTCCTAAAAGGCAATGTCAAAAAAGAGGATTTTTACAAAATGGTCGGAAAAAAAGTTTTGGAAAAAGACTTCACTTCTGACCTTAATGACATTTTTGATCTCTCTGGTCCCGACTCTTCTGTCTCCCCAAAAGACATGCTCGATCTTTTTGGGGGCGATTGGAGCGGGATCGCTAAAAAAATCGGAGGAAACATCCTGGAGCGCGGGCTTGAACTCCCCCAAGGATCACTTGGCGGAATTCTAAGTTCGCCTTCTGATCAAAAAATCACTGATATTTTAAGGAAAGCGGCGATCAAAAAACTTGGAAGGTTTGTGGGCATTAAAAATGTTTCTCTTGAGGGTGATCTAAAAACTAATTTCGGCGAGGGCAAGATTGAGGATTGGCTGGGTCTTGCGAGCGGCTCTTTTGCTCCCGGTAAAAACATTTCTGAAATCCTTTCTGAAAATGGACCAGGTCGTTTTGCTTCCGCTTTTAGCTTAAAAGTACCCCGGGATTTGGATTATGGACAAAAAACCGAATGGATAAAAAACATCCTCGCGGGCCACAAGGACTACTGGAGCGATGCTAAAAACAACCTTCGAGTAAAGGCCATTGATGGTCTTTTAGGACTTGCTGAGGGTTCAACTAAAAATATGCTTTTGGGAAAGATTAGCCCTAGTGATTATATCGAAAACACCGCCTCTAAAACCTTCCAAAACTTGGACGGAGCCAAGCTCGGGGAGTATTTTAATCATTTTTCTGAAGCGCCGCCGCCATCTGTTGGTCCGATTGTTGACATTTTGAAAAACCAAAGTTTTAACCGCTCAAGGATCGGGGAGCTCTGGGGAAACTCTGGCACGCTCTTCAGCACGGGTCTGGATACTGCTATGGGTTTTTCTGGAAACGGCTTGGTTCAGGGAGATAATGCGGGAACAACAAAATCTCTGCTTCAAAACCCAAGTCGAGCCAAAACTCTTTCGCTTCGCGAAGGAATTGATTTGCTAGAAACTCAACTTGGCGGCGACTCAAACTATCTTCGCAAGGCTTACCGCTTTTTTACAGACGAAGAAAAAAATAGCGGCCTAATGAATAAAGCCGCGACTGGTGGAGGCCTGGGTTTTGTAATCAGCATAGGCAAAGGAAAGACTAACCCCCTAAAAGAGAGTTATTCTTGCGTTGGGTTTGTTGATGGCGAGGTTGGCGCAAGCGACGATCAGGTTGGTTGTTTTGAAAATGCGGTGACTAACGAGATCCTCAGCTTTTTGGCAGAAAAAACAGATCTTCGAGATCTTGGCGCAATTAAAGGGAGGATTGACCAGATGACTAAGGGATTGGGGATTTTTCAAAAAGATCTGCCAACCGGTGGCCTTGATACCTCCGGCCTTGAAATTTTCGACTCCATCTTCAGGATTAATAAGGGTGATGTTCGGGCTATGACCAGCGTTGGCATTGCCCATGCTCTTGCTTCCTACAACAAAGATAAAAATGACAACCTTCTGCCGGCCGATTTTCAGATTAATTATTTTGAGGGACTTGATGCCTTCTGGGGAAGCCTCAAGGACCTCGAGGGAATTGACGCAAAAGTAAACAGCGCGATTGAAAAGTTCAATAACGAGATTTTGAGTCAGGGGGTAGGGCTTTCGGACACAATTCTTGATCAACGACTAAACCTTGAATCTTTAACCCGGCTCAATCATCTTCGAGGTAAATTGGAGGTCTCGAGAAGAAATTTGCAAGCAAGAATTATGGATAACCAACTCTGGAAATCCGACAAGAATATCCCGGCTGGTTTTGTTAAAAGTTTTATTGATGGGAATAGTCTCAATATCGCCAACTCTATGACTAATTATCTCAAAAATATGATTGGCAATCAGTCAGATCTACTCACAGGAATCACTTCTGGTGATCTTGGGTCGCTCGCAAACTACTTTGGCCTCAAGATCCCAGGTTTTGACTTCAACCAAGCAAATGTTTTAAATCTCTCAGCTCTCCCCTTAAGCGCTTCAAACTGGTTTGATGGATTTCTTTCTGGAAATGTCAGTAATATCTTTGGCCAAAACCTTCCGGCTGGTTTTGGAAATTCTGTCTTGGGGTTTGCTAATACTGGCGACCTCGGTTCTTTTGGTAATTTTGGGAATATTTTGTCGCCCGCTAGTCTTGGCGGTTGGGCCGACAAGGCTTTGGGGTTGCCGAGTGGCACCACAATGCAACTTTACAACACCTATCAAGCTTTTCAACAAGCCCAGGCCGCAATCCAGATCGGCACTTCGGTTCAGCAAGCAGGACAGGCTTTGATGAGCCTACCTGGCGCAAGCCAAAGCGTCGTGCAGGCAGGTCAACAGATGGCCCAGGCTGGTCAAGCCTCGATTACCAATGCCCAAGCGAATCTAAGTCAAGCCCAAGCTAGCCTTGTGGCAATGGCGGTCACTATGATTTTTGGGAAACAACTGAGTGCGCTTGACGCGGCCCTAGGGCTACCACCCGGAACAATGGCTTCAATTATTACAGCAGCAATTGTGGGCGGTCCAATTGCTTGGGGAATGGTAGCGCTACAAATCATTTTTGGCTGGGGTAAATCCAAGGTTTATTACGAATGCCCCGGGGTTCCTGCTGAAGTGGGCCTAGCAGGCATGAAAGTTGATCCCGAGTGGTATATCGGCGGTCCGCCTTGGAAAGGCACATGGGTAAATGCTGAAAATAATTATACTCTTTATAAAAGTTGGGGCAATAATCGCGTCAAAACCGTGATTGACGCGGCCCTAAAGGCTCGGGGCAAAACCCAAAAAGACGAACTCCTTCCAACCCAAATCTATACCTATCTTCAGGGAGATGTGGATTATTTTACCGGGAAAGAAAAGGGAGCGGTTGACAGAATCACGCCTCTTTACGGGGAAAAAAACGGTCGGGGTAATCGCGGACTGTTTTCGAGTAGTTACATCGCTGACCATGTCCACATCGGGTACTAAAGAAACTGGGATTAAAAACCCAAAAACCAAATTTCATTTTGGTGTATAATAAGAACAGGGAGGAATTATGAGCAAAAAGGGCAAACTATTAATTGCTATTGTCCATCCTGATGACTCAAAAATCCTAATCGACGAACTAACAGAAAAAAAATACCGCCTAAGCTCTTTTGAGGTAGTTGGTGGTTTTCTTAAAACAAAAAATATTTGTATTCTAATCGGCCTCGATGATGAAAAAGATAGAAAAGAGGTTGAGGAAACGATTAAAAAAAACTGCCGTTCGCGTACCGAGTTTATCTCATCGGCACCACCACTTTCCGGGCCAGGAGAACTTGTGATTAGCAACCCCGTAGAAGTTAAAGTTGGAGGAGCGACAATTTTTGTGGTCGACGCCGAGGTTTTGAAGTTGTAGTTTTTCTAGTTTTTTATCTTTTCTTCCGAACGTTCCGATATCGGAGAGTTTTTACTAGTTCTTGGCCCAAAACTTCATTTATTTGAGCGATTACTTTCTCTTTCTCGAGTTCTAGTTTTTGGCTAGCAAAATGATCTGGGGTTTCAATGAATAGGGCTTGCCCCTTAAACATTATTGCCCTTAAACCACTTTGGTTTTTCGCTAAAACCTTATCAGCCGCCTTACATACCAAAACCGCTTGAGCTATTTTTTTTAGTCCCATTTTATTTAATTGACCCCAGAGAAGATCTTTTATATTTTTCATTAAAAACAAAGGCTAGCCCCGTAACGGCATAATAATATAAATATAATCTTGGTCGCCGAATGGTTTAAAAACCCCGGGACTGAGTCGCCCATTAAATTCAAGTATTATTTCTGTGGCGCTGCTTGATGAAAGCATATCTAAAATATATTTAGCATTAAATAAAATTTCTAAATCCTGTCCCTCCACCTCAGCTTCAATCTGGGTTTTATTGCTTCCAATCTGACTTGCCTGCGCACCAACAAAAATTCCTTTTTTATTTTTGACTTCGATTTTTATATTTCCCGCTGCCTCCTTAGCAAAAAAACTAGCCAATTTCACAGCTTTTTCAAGTTCGCTTTTTTTAGCCTTTGCCTTGGTGCTATAGGTTTCTGGAATTATCTGTTCATAGTTTGGGTATTGACCATCAATAACTCGAGAAACAATATAAAAATCGCCAAAATCAAAAAGAACTTGGTTTTCACCAAAAACAATTTTTACCTCCCCTTCATCTTTACAAAGCCGGGTTAATTCTTGAGCAACTCGCGTAGGAATAATAAAAGAAGTTTCTTTTGTTGTTTTTTTATCAATCTTTATTTTTCTTTCGGCTAAACGATAGCTATCAGTGGCCACAATTTTTAAGTTATTTTGATTAAAATTAAAATAAACGCCTGCCAACACTGGTCGGGCATCATCGATGCTTGCCGCAAAAACAACCTCGGAAAGATTTTTTTGAAACACTCCTGTTGGTATTATCACCAATGGTTCTTTTTTTAAAGAGGGGATAAGAGGAAACTCTTCAGGATTAAAACCCTTAATAATCGCCTCAACCCCCTTACCGGTTATTTTTAAATCAAAATTGTCAACAACAAGATCTATTTTTTCTTCACTAATATTTGAGATAAAATCCAAAAAAAGCTTTGCGGGAATCGCCACCCCGCCTATTCCATCAATTTTTGCTCCAACCCAATAATTTAAACCCACCTCAAGGTCGGTGGCTGAGACTTTTAATCTTCCACCATCAACAGAAAGTAAAAGATTGTTTAGAATTGGTAGCGTTGGTTTTGTTGAAACAACGCGCGATGCAGCTAAAACCGCTTTTTCTAAATTGTTTTTAACACATGTTATTTTCATTTTTTCTGCCCCCAGAAATTTTAACAACTAGAACTAATATAATAAATAGGAATATTTTTATTTTAATATATATTATAAAAGTTGTGGATTGGGGATTAGGGATTGATTTTATTGTTTTTTAGAAGTTTTTTAGAAAAGATAGTTGGGGTTTTGTTGTTGAGTAGTTGTTTATTTTTTAATTTAATGTTTTGGTTTTTCCACAAGAATTATGTATTTTTCCACAACTAATAAACAGAATAAATTTTCTCTTTAATTAAACTAATATCATTTTTTAATGATTTGTTTTGATTTGATTCACGAACAATTTTTTCACAAGCGTGCATAATTGTTGTGTGATCTCTTCCACCAAGCTCCTCACCAATTTTTGGAAAAGAAAGATTTAATTCTTCACGGAGTAGGTAGGCACCAATTTGTCGGGGAAGGACAAACTCTTTATTTCTTTTTGGTCCCAATAAAGAGTCGGTTGAGATATTATAAAATCTTGCTACTTTTTCCAAAATCTCGATCGCTGTGATTGCCTGCCGCCGACTATTAACCAAAGACTCCCCAATTAAGTTTTTCGCAATTTCTATTGTCGGAGAACAATTATTCAGTTCGCAATAGGCAGCAATTCTGTTTGTCGCCCCTTCTAATTCGCGAATGTTATGCTGAATGTTTTTGGCGATAAAATTAATTACTTCCACACTAAACTGATTTACTTTGTTTTTACAATACGATTGCAAAATAGCGATTCTTGTTTCCAGATCCGGCGGAGAAATATCAGCAATTAGTCCCCACTCAAAACGGCTGACTATTCGCGCCTCAAGAGAAGAAATCGCCTTGGGTGGGCGATCTGAGGAAACAACAATTTGTTTGTCAGCTTGATGAAGGGCGTTAAAAGTGTGGAAAAACTCTTCTTGGGTTTGTTCTTTGCCGCCCAAAAACTGGATATCATCAATTAAAAGAATATCGATTTCTCGATAGGTTTTTTTAAAATTATTGATTTTATTTGTGCCAATAGAATGAATAAATTCATTTGTAAACTTTTCGCAAGTAGTATAAAGAATCTTTTTGTTTTTATGAATTTTTTTCGCCTCATGTCCAACCGCTTGAAGAAGGTGGGTTTTACCTAATCCCGCCCCTCCATAAATAAAAAGAGGATTATAGGTTTGTCCGGGATTTTTAGCCACAGCCAAACAAGCAGCATGAGCAAGTCTATTTGAAGGGCCCACCACGAATGTTTCGAAAGTGTATCTTTTGTTTAATTCGCCAACAGAACCTTTTTCTGGTAAGATAAAATCTTCACCAAGTTTCTCTTGTGGTGAACCAACAGTTTTTTTCCCCACACCACCAATTTTGTATTGGACGGTTTTTATTTCCCCAGCAATTTTTCTAAGAATCTCGACAATTTTCTTATGATATTTGTTTTCAAGCCAGTTTTTTGTAAAAGCGTTTGGGACACCAATAGTGATTATTCCTTCTTCAAAATTAAGAATCATTGTGTCTTTAAACCACGTTGTAAAATTTGCTTTGCTTAAAGCAACTTCGAGTTCCCCCAAAGTAGCTTGCCAAATCTCCTCGTTGGTCATTTTTTCTCCACAAGTTAACAAAAAAATAGGGTTTTTATATTCAAATTCCCTTGGTTTTTTATTTTTGTTTCTACTTTTAAAAACATTTTAACAAAGCAATCCCCAGAGCGCAATACTTTTCCACCAATGGTGGAAAAGTGGTTTTGAAAGCTGTTTAATTGACAACTTTATAGTCGGATTCTATAATTGATTAGTAAAGGAAAATTTATGAAAAGAACCTATCAACCAAAAAAACGCAAGCGACTTAAAAAACATGGTTTTCGAAAAAGAATGCAAACAAAGGGGGGCCGAAGGGTGCTCTCGCGGCGCCGAGAAAAAAAGAGGAAAAAACTTGTTGTTGTCGGCTATTCCAAAAAAAAGTAAGATTTCTTCGAGTCAGATTGGTTTAGTTATTAGAAGGGGCAAAAAACTCGAAGGAAAGTTTTTTTATTTAAAATATCTCTGGTCGCCGAACCAAAAAGAAAACTTTTTTGGTTTTGTTGTTGCTAGCCGAATAAGCAAAAAAGCAACAATCCGCAACAAAATAAAGCGTCGTGCCAAGGCAATTGTCCAAAAACTCCAGCCAGAATTTAAAAGAGGAAACAGCGCGGTTTTGGTGGCAAAACAAGGGATTGTTGGGAGAAGTTACAGTGAACTTAAGAAAGATATTGAAACACTTTTAAAATATGCTCAGATCATTTGACTTTATTTTTAAGATATCAAAGCTGCCCAAGATTTTGGTTTTGGGACTAATAGCGGTTTATCAGAAAACCATCTCTCCTGATCATGGAATTCTTTCTTTATTTCTGCCTAGGGTTTGCAGGTTTGAACCAACTTGCAGTTCTTATTGCTACCAGGCAATAAAAAAATATGGATTGGTTCGGGGAGTATTTTTAGGAAGCTGGAGGGTTTTGCGCTGCAATCCCCTTAGTCGCGGCGGGAACGATCCCCTAAAATAGGAGTAGACAGGAGTAAAAATGTTTCATTTTATTTGGATTGAATTACTTTATCGGCCACTACTAAACATTTTGGTGCTTTTGCACAATCTTTTTGGTGGCAATATTGGTCTGGCAATAATTAGCCTTACGATTTTGATCAGATTGGTTCTTCTTCCCTCGAGTCTAAAGGCGGCAAGATCCCAGAAGATGTTAGCGGATCTTGCTCCCCAGCTCGCCGAGCTCAAAAAAAAGCACTCCGCTGACAAGGAGAGATTAGCTCGGGCCCAGGTTGAACTTTATCAGAAAAACAAAATTAGTCCCATTTCAGGTTGTCTGATTTTTTTGATCCAGCTTCCGATTATGATTGCTCTTTATACGGTTTTTAGAGATGGTTTGAATCTTTCTCGCCTAGACTCGCTTTATAGTTTTATTAGTCGACCAGAAGTTATTAATAAAATGTTTTTAGGTATCGATCTTTCTTTACCCGATGTTTCCACCCCCCTTTCCCAGTTGGGTAGTCAATACTTAGTCCTTCCAATTTTAGCTGGTCTTTTGCAGTTTATTCTCTCTAAAATTTCGACACCAAAAAGGATAACAGAAAGGGTTTCCACCGAACAAATAGCCGCCCAACAAATGCTTTTTATTTTTCCTTTGATGACAGTTTTTATCGCCTTGCGCCTCCCCGCCGGCCTCGCGCTTTATTGGGTGGTGACCACAGTTTTTGGAATTGGGCAGCAGATATTTATTAACAAAAATAAAATCGGGCAGAATGGGGGCCTAGAAACTAGGAAGGAAGTGAGCAATGGATAAAATTTGTCAAATCACTCAGGAAACGGCTGCCAATTTACTATCCCGCCTAGGACAGGATGTGGAACTAAAAGTGACAAGCCAAAATTCAACCATTAATGTTGATGTTACCCCAGAGAATATAGGTTTGCTTATTGGAAGGCGTGGCGAGGGGTTGGCTGCCTTCCAATATATTTTAAGGATTTTGGTTAAAAAAAACCTTCAAAGCCTAGGAGACCAGAAGCTTCCTCCAATTATTGTCAATGTTGGCGATTGGAGATTAAGACAAAAACAAGCTCTTGAGGTTTTGGCAAAAAGCGCTGCTTCCCGGGTCCGGCGCACAGGAAGACCCGAGGTTTTGCGCCCCATGACAAGTTATGAAAGACGAATTGTTCATTTGGCGCTTTCGGAAGAAGAGGGACTGATTAGCGAAAGTATGGGTGAGGGTGAGGAACGGCGTATTGTTGTCAAGAAGGCAGAAAAGTAAAGATTTTAAAAACAATCCCGGGCTAAAATCCCGGGATTGTTTTTTTGTTATTAGACAAAATTACCAACTATTCTTGTGTCCCCCGCGGAAACGGTCTGAGCCTTCTCTTTTAGGGCGAGATTCCATTGGGCGAGCCGCATTGACAATTATGGCACGACCCTCGAAGTCTTTTCCATCAAACATTTTAATAGCCTTTTCTGCTTCTTCATCCGTCGCCATTTCAACAAAAGCAAAGCCCCTCGGTCTGCCGGTCATCTTGTCGCTGATTACAGTGGCTGAAGCCACTTCGCCGGCTTCGGCAAATAAGTTTTTAAGCATCTCTTCGGTGGCAGAATAGGATAAGTTGCCTACAAATAATTTTTTAGCCATCTTTTTCTTTCACTATTTTTTAAACTATGAGCCGACCTAATTTCTGCTGTTTTGCTTTAGCTTTTTAAGATTTTCACAAAAAAGAGAAATCCTCACACTATCAAAGATAATAGCCTAGATAAACAAAAAAGTCAACAATATAAGGTTTTTATCTAAAATATGTTTAGGCTAAGCCTCTACTAAAAGCAGAGGTTTAGCCCTTACTTTACTGGATCTAAATTTTGTGGCTGTTCGCCCAAACTCCTTAATTGGATTGACTGCGCTGTAATGCTGCCATCCTGATTTTGTCTCCCATTAACCACGACCTGCTTTCCAACTTCAAGATCTCCCAGGGAGCCGTCTACAGATTTCAGAATCTGGGTAGAATCCGAAAAAAAGATAATTTTTGACCCACCATCAAGGAGTTTGACAGTAATGCTTTTTTCGTCTTTGTTGATGATTTCCCCGCCAGCAAAACCAGTGCCGTTGCGCTGTCCGCTTCCTTGGTTCTGGCCAAGCGTTTGCCGTTGTCCTGGAGACAGAGAGCGGAAATTTTGAAAGTCGCCACCGGCCCCGGATCTTTTTGCTCCCGAATATTTTATTCCTCCATAAAATGCTCCGCCAATCGCCAGAATCAGTATGACGGTAAATCCCAATAAAAGTTTTTTCATAATCTCTCCTTCCAATTTAACTAAACCATTTACTCATATCTTAGAGCTTCGATCGGATTGAGTCGGGCGGCTCGCTGTGCCGGGTAGTAGCCGAAAATTATTCCAATCGCGGCTGATACTCCAAAAGCAAGAATTATTGCCCGCGAGGAGACTTGCGTGGTGATACCCGCGAGACTGGCTATAAGAATAGAACTAATCCAGCCAAGAGTGATGCCAACCACACCTCCTAAAAAAGTGAGCATTACTGACTCGGCTAAAAATTGCGAGCTGATGTCCAGCTTATTAGCGCCGACGGCCTTGCGAAGACCGATTTCTCGGGTTCTTTCGGTTACTGAGGTCATCATCATATTCATAATGCCGATGCCACCGACAACCAGAGAAATTCCGGCAATTGCCGCCAGTAAAATAGTCATAGTATTTGTTATTGAGGTGCTTGCTTCAAGTATGTCTTCCTGCGATAAAACACTGAAATCAGCCATCTCGGGGCTGGCTATATTGTGTCGTCGCAAAAGAAGATTGGTAATTTCGTTCTTGGCCTGAGTCATTAATTGAGAACTTTTAGCCTGAACATTAATTGTGGAAACATAATTGGCTCCGGCTAAAAATTTTTGAACTGTTGTTATGGGGACAAAAATCATATCGTCTTGGCTGCCAAAGCCAGTGCCGCCCTTGGGTGCAGTGAGGCCGATAACTTTAAAGTCGGTGCCTTTAATTTTTATTGTTTTGCCTACGGGATTCGCATTTTCGCCAAATAAATCATCCCGGACAGTCGGACCCAAAACAGCCACTTTTGAAAGAGAGCTGATATTTTGCTCGGAGATAAATGAACCTTGGTCGATCTCAACATTTTTGATGCTGGGGTAGGAAGCTGTTGTGCCAACCACTTGGGTATTGGTGTTTTTTCCTTTGTAGACAATTTGATAACGCTGGGAAAGTTCCGGAGCCACTGCCTGAACAACCAGGATCTCCTCAGTTATGGCTTGGGCATCTTCCATGGTTAGAGTTTGGGCTGAGCCCCTGCCGGCTGAAACTTGGGAAAAACTTCTTTGGAATCCGGGGCTAACTGTAAGCAGATTCGAGCCCATCGACTGAATCTTCGATGCGATGGAACCTGCCGATCCCTGACCAATTGAAATCATGGCAATTACCGAGCCTATACCAATAACAATTCCCAAGATAGTCAAGCCAGACCTGAGTTTATTGGCAGAAATGGCTAAAAAAGTTTCTTCAAATAAATCGGCAATAAGCATAATTTTATTCCTTGATTTGTTGAACCGCTTTGGAGCGATGATTAGTGACATCCTCAATGATTTCCCCATCTTTTATGGAAATTATTCTTTTTGCTTTTTCGGCAATATATCTTTCATGGGTTACCAAAATAATAGTTCTTCCTTGTTTATTTAAATTTTCAAAGGTTTCTAAAACCTTTTCCCCGGTTTTTGAATCTAAATTTCCAGTTGGTTCATCGGCTAAAATTAATAAAGGATTATTGACCAATGCTCGGGCAATCGCCACTCTTTGCATCATCCCGCCAGACAATTGATTAGATAAATGATTCCAGAACTCTTTAGGGAGAGCAGAAGACTCCAAAACCGATTTGGCAATTTCTTCCCTTTTTTTCTTTGGAACTCCCGCATAAACTAAAGGCAGCATTACATTCCTCAAAACAGTAGCTCTCGGCAAAAGATTAAACTGCTGGAAAACAAAACCAATTTTATTTTTTCTGATATCAGCCAATTCGTCATCAGAAAGTTTTGAAACATCCCTTCCTTCAAAAAGATATTGGCCGGAAGTCGGCGTGTCCAGACATCCCAAAATAGACATTAAAGTTGATTTTCCGCAACCAGACGGTCCAATAATTGCCACAAATTCTCCGCCATTGATTTTGAATGAAATATTTTTGAGCGCATGCGTCTCTATTTCCCCTCTTTTATAAATTTTTGATACATCTTTGCATTCAATCATAGTAAGAATTGAAAATTTAGGCTTTTTTAATTTTTAAATTATTAAGTTTAGACCAGCAACTATAATGGTCTGCCCCCGGTGAGGCCGGGGATTCCAAAATTCATCCTTTGTTGCTGATTGGTTTTGCTGGTGCCTGTAGTGGTTGTGGCTTTGGTGACAACCCGGTCGCCTTCTTTAAGGCCCTCAATTACCTCAGTTAAGGTGTCATTTGAAAGACCGGTTTGAACCGGCTGGATGCGCAGATCTGAGGCCGTAAGATTGCCAGAAGCTTTTCCTTCGGCAAGTAAGACATATGTTTCCTCATCCCGCTGTTTGATTGCTGAATTGGGCACTAAAAGCACATTTGGTTTCATTTCGGTGATAATAGAAACAGAAACACTCATTCCCGAAGCAAGCCGATCGTCTTGAATGTCAAGGGCGATTGTGGCGCCATAGCTTACCACTCCCTGACTAACCGTGCCCAGACTTTCAACCTCTGCCACCCTTCCGGTAATATTTAATTCGCTGATTGCATCAAAAGCAAGATTAGCTTGTTGCCCAACCTTTATCTTAGCAACATCCACTTCGTTAAGATTGATTTTTGCAACTTTTTGTTTGGTAATAATTGACGCGAGTACAGCATTTGCCGAAACTTCTTCTCCGGTTTTGATATTGGTGTTAGAAACAATGCCGTTGATCGGCGCCTTTATCTGGTAGTCGGCTAATTGCTGTTTGGCGTTAGCCAGAGCCTCTTGTTTTTGCCGAATATTAATTTCTTTGGCTCGTACTTCAAGGGTATCGGGAGCGGCTTTTAGTTTCTTCAAAGACTCTTCCTTTTCCCGAACCGATCGCTGGGCAGCGGCTAAGTCCAAGGGATCATTTTGATCCGCTTCTTCCAGAGCGCGTTCAGCGTTTGCTTTCGCGTTCTTATTATCTTCGATGGTTGACTGAACAGACAAAAGGCTGGAGATATGGCCATTGGCTTTGGCGGAGTCTGATCTTAAATCCGATTGGAATTCTTTAACTTTGTTATAGACAGACCAATTGTGATCAGACCTAAGGTCAACCCACAGGTCCAGCATATTGACCTCACTTTTAAGTGCTTCGGCGATAGCTTTCGTGGTTTCTAGTGTCTCTTCAAGGAGTGCTTCAATTACAGCTTTATTAGAATAACGACTGGTGTTTTTGTAATCTTTGAGGTTAATATTATATTTATCGCGGGCCGTTTTATAATCAACTTCGGTGTCATCAATAAATTTCCACATTTCCGGGGCATCTTCCGAGCTAACAGAGTTCCCCAAAGCGGTTTTGTTGTCAAAAGATTGATTAACCGTCGGTTCGCTTTTTGCAATATCATTGCCATACAAAATCTTATCAAGATTGGTAATAATTGCCGGCAGGTCTAGAAAGGCAGCAGCAACATTATTAAAGGCGCTTTCATAAGCTTTTTCTAAATTATCTTCCGCTCTCTTAATTGAATCCAAATTGTTTTGATGATTGCTTGCTTGAGTAAGCTTTAATTTCGCCATAGTCTCCTTGGCTTGGGTTAAGGCATTTTCTGCCTGCAGTAAAGAATAGGCATCCGGTGGTTGAATTAATTTTTCTAACTCTAGTTTTGCGGTTTCCAGATCGGTTTCGGCATTGCGAACTGCTTTTTGGGCGTCTTGATCATCTATTTTTGCCAACAAATCCCCTGCTTTAACTTCCTGCCCATTGCTTATACCCACAAAAATAATGTCGCCAGGGACTTTTGTTTTGACATCAATCTGTTCAACAGCTGCAATTTGGCCCGTGCCCGAGACGGCTACAGAAATGATTCCTTTTTCAACAACGGCGGTGCTATAACTAACTGTATTTTTATTTCGACCCAAAGCCTGATAGCCAAAATAACCAACAATGACTGGAACAACAAAGAGTATCACGGCCAAAAGTTTTCTTTTAAGAAAAAATTTTATGATCGCCTTTAACATATTATTTCTTAGATTCCCTTAATCATTCTTGGGTTGTCCCCGGGGGTTGGCGGCGGCGGCATAACTCTGATAAGTTTGGCCTCAATTTGCCCCAAATCATTTGGCTCTCCAATAACAACAATATAGTCATCAATTTTTAAGTCAGTCAGTTTTATTGTTTCCCGAAATCGTCTGATCGTGGTTTGGTCGCTCAAAACGATTATTTTTTCCGCATCCCGACCTTTGACGGTTATGTTTTGGTCATCAATTTTAATAATTTGGCCAGCTGCTCCGTTTGGGGCGATAAAATCTCGTCCTCCAAACTTTCCAAAAAATCCCTGCTCTGGCCCACCGAAATTCCGATGGTAGTTTTCGCCCCAACGAAAGGAAAAGTCGGCTCTTCCGTGGCCCACAAACATTCCTAATTGAAAAACAAGCAGAATTATTAAAAGGCTAATCAAAATAGTAATAATTATTTTAAAATCTTTTGACTGAAAAAAATCTTTCATCCTCGCCTCCTACACTCTCATTTTAATTTAGATGAATAAAAATTATCTTTAGATCTTTTATCCAATATTTTAATAAAATCAAGAAGAAAGATGCCGAACCCAAAAGCAGGATCAGGTTTATGGCGGGGAGTGTTTCAAGCAGCGACAAAATGTAGTTTTGCCAATAAGAAACCAAAATCTTGGAGTCGGTAAAAATTAGAGAAAAAAACTGCCAAAAACCAGAGTTGGCAAAATCAGCTTTCGCCATCTGAAAGGTAACAATCAGGGCGATTCCCGAAACAGTAACTCCAAGCGAATGCCAAAATATCTTTTTTAATATTGCCGCCCGCCTTTTTTCTTTAAGGCGTCCCAAAACCTTTTCCAAAAGATCGGGGCTTGGTTCTGGGGGAGAAAGAAAAGAAAAAAGTTTTTCGTAGTCTTCTCTCATAAAGTTTTTTGTAATTAATAAAAACAAGACCTCTACTACTTAATACGAAAAAGGTCTTGTTTTGGGTGCATTTATTCTTGGAGTAATTCTTTTAGGAAAATCAGCGCTCTTCGATGCCGGCTTTTAATTGTGTTAAGGGGTTCTCCGGTGGTCTCAGCAATTTCCTGGAAGGTGAAATGATCGTTGTAATGAAGTAGCAGGATTAGGCGATATTGAGGCGGGAGTTTGCCAATGACCCTGTTTAAATCAGCGGCAATGCTTTGACGTTCAAAAATTTCTTGGGGCAGGGGGGAGGGATCAGCCAAAGAATCAATAATTGGGTTGTTACCCTTCTTGTCCTCAAATTCCGAAAAATACAACACTTTTTTCTTTCTGAGAAAATCTATAGCGGCATTTTTTGCAACACTAAACAGCCAAGTTTTGAAACTTCTTTGCCGGTCAAGGCGTTTAAGATTTTGCCAGACTCGCACAAAAACTTCTTGGGTTAAGTCTTCAGCATCTTGGGTATTATTGGTGAATCGGTAAACGAAATTAAAAATCGGCCTTAGATATTTTTGGATTAGGTTTTCTAGAGCCTTTTCCTCGCCTTGGAAATAGCGAGTAATTAAATTTTGATCCTCGTTGTCTGTCATAATGGAATTATTTTAAAGCAAAAACTCATTTTTGTAAACCTCCAAGAAAGATAATCGCGAGCTCTAAAACGAATGTACCACTTGA
>Ga0129299_1000791_pt1 | contig 20866 bp, 19 predicted proteins | sample ConPoolayeCmetaG_FD_94477 | JGI IMG/M metagenome (GOLD analysis project Ga0129299, IMG submission 94477) | Hot spring microbial mat communities from California, USA to study Microbial Dark Matter (Phase II) - Cone Pool mat layer C metaG ...
AAAAATTATTATTCCAAAAACAAATAATAGTTTCATTAATATGACTTTTTGTAAGTTCTCGTAACTCTCAGGTGTTTTTTCCTCTGGTTCAAATAATCGCAATATGTTTTTAACAAAATTCATAATAACAATAATATTGAAGTATTAATTTAACTATTATTAAAATTTTTTTAAAAATTTTTAAAATTTCTGTCATAAAAATAGTTTCTCAAATTATTAATCTCTCAATTTTAATTAATTATTTACTATTTAATCTATAAAAATTTTAAATTTTTTTTTTATATTAATCAAAAAATTTCAAGAAGATGAAAATGAAAAATACTTTATTTTTAATATTAATAACTATAATCTTCATCCCATTATTTGCAAAAATCAATGCCGAACATCAAAAAAATTTACTCGATACACCAACAATAACAATATTACCATTGGAAAACTCTTACTGCGCCGGCTCATCAATGATAATTTCTTTTCAGGTCAGTTCCGACTTCGAACAAGACAACATCTTCATAGCTGAACTTTCCGACGAAAATGGAAACTTTAACAATCCACTCGAAATTGGAACTCTTAATTCAAATACTTCAGGAATAATTCAAGCTAAATTACCAAAATCCCTTACAGAAGGTAATGCCTACAGAGTAAGAATAAAAGCCACTAATCCACAAATAATTAGCGAAGATAACGGAACAGACACCTACATTTTCGAACTCCCCGATATGACAATTAACGGCGAATTAGAACCGTGTAAACAAATGATCTACACTTACTCTACAACTCAAAATCTTAAATATTCATATCTCTGGTCTGTAAATGGTGGATATTTTATTACCGATAGCACCAAAAGCAATGTCCAAATCGAATGGGGCACTTCACAGGAATACGGTTATTTAACTCTCATCAAAACCAATATCTTAAACGCCTGCTCAGACACCACCACAGTCCAAATAGCCCTAAAATCTGCACCCTTGACACAAATTATTGCCGGTCAATCAAAAGCTTGCATTGCCGAAATCGCCGAATACACTGCCGCTTCAAGTTCCGTTGTGCCATCCAACTGGAACGTTTACGGCGGCTCCTTACTTCCCAATTCCAACAATAATACCGCCTACGTGCTTTGGACTCAACTCGGAAAAGGATGGGTCGAACTTACTAAAACTAACCAATTCGGATGCATCGGTAAAGACACTTTTTTCGTTCAAATATATCCCGTTCCCTATGCAACCTTTACCGGACCACAAACAGTTGTCGAAAATTCCTCAACCGCTTACAAAGCTAACTCCGAAGAAAATCTCCGTTTCCATTGGAATGTTACAGGCGGCAATATAACACAAGAACACGGCGATTCAATAATTGTCAAATGGGGCAAAAAAGGATCAGGCAAAATTTCATTAATCGAAACATACATCGGATCCGGTTGCAGCGATACCATAGAAAAAAATATTACCATATTAGAAGCTCTACCCGATTTCCAAATCACTGGAAAAAAAGAAGTCTGTCCCTTCAGCCTCCAAAATTATAGCATCGAACTCACTTACAACGTCATAATCAAATGGACAGCCCAAAACGGCAACATTATCGGGCCAGACAACGATTACACCGTTACCATAAATTGGCAACAACCCGGTAACGGTTCCGTCCATTGCCAACTAATCAGCATTCAATCAAGCGACACCTCAAACTCCGAATTACTAATTAAAATCAGAGACCTCCCCAACATAACCATAAATGAAATACCAAAATTCTGTCTTAACGACGGACCTTACGAGCTTAACTTTGCAAAACCACAAGGTGGAACATATCAAGGAAAAGGCATCGAAAATAACATTTTCTATCCCGAAAATGTTGGCTCTGGTAAACATACAATTACTTACACATACACCGATAACTTCGGATGCTCCAACAGTCAAACAGTCCAAATCGAAATATTCCCCAACCCAACAAAACCAGAACTCAACACCGACGAATACGGCTTCTACACTAACTATGAAAACGGAAATATCTGGTATGTAAACGGAATACCCGTCGAAGGTAACAGCAGTAACAGATTACATTGGTCTGAAATAAAATCATCAACCTGCACTGTTTGGGTTGTTCACGTTGACAGCAATGGTTGCAAATCCCCCCAATCTAACCAAATCGAAGTTGGAGTTAACGAATTCAATGATGAAATTTACTTCTTTCCCAATCCAACTCAGGATTATTTAATTATTTCCATCAAAAATAACAAAAATATAAATGCTACCGCGACAATATACGACGTATTTGGTAATAAATTAAAATCAGTATTTTTAACAACTTTTAACAACACAAACGATATAATAATTGATTTAAATAATTTTGGCAATAACATTTATTTTATTAAATTAATTTTAGGTGACAATATAATAATAGGAAAATTCATGGTTAACAAATAATATCACAACAATTCTAAAAATAAATAAGTAACTAAAAAGTTTTACAATAAATGTGAGTAATTATGGAGCCTAAACAAAAACTAAAAGGAATAATTTTATTATTCATCACAGTTATTTTATTCATTTCTTGTTCTACATCAAAAGACGTAGTTACTTGGAATGTCGAATTAAAAGAATCAGAGCTACCTATAACTGACAAATGCAACCCTAACCAAAAACTACAAGCAATTAAATCACCAGAAAAACCTCATCTACTTCCTGCAACCGAATTACGTGAAGCTCGCATTAAAGTTTTAGGTATCCCCTGCGAAGAAGGTGAACCATCACCAGTCTATGAAATCCCAGTCAACAGAGTTGAAAGAATAACCTATGTAGCTGACCCTTTACAACCACCCGTTCAAGCCAACATTAACGACTTACCAGTAATCGAAGGTTGTTGCCGCGTCAGGAATGGACTACTATTCTTCGACAAATTCGAATTACGCGGATATTTAGGCTATCGCGGCTCTCAAGACGAAGTAACTTACCCCACCCCCTCCGGACAACAAGTTTACAAGTCCTCTTTCTTCGGATTTGACCGCGGCGGCTCATCAATGATCCTCGGACTCGAAATTGCTGGACTATGGAATATTTCAGCACTAGACCCCGAAGGAAATTTACAGCTCGGCTTCCTTACTGGTTTAGCACCTCAAGACGAATCTGTTTTCATTCCACTTGGGCTTTACACAAGATATACCTTTAACCAAAATCCTTCAAAATATTCCGAAAACTGCAATACTTGGTTCGTATATGGAACTTTTGGATTACCCTTAGATTTCCAAACTGACGCTCCAATTTTCGGAAAAAATATAGATTTCCAAAGATACTTTTACGGACTCGGTTTAGGTTACGAATGGGCTATTGCGTGCAACTTAGACTTCGGTCTCGATTTAGGTCTAAGGTCAATGAACTTACCTCTACCACCTTACACTTGCTGTTCGACCACCCCCAAAGACGAACGCAATCCTTTCCGTAACTCAACTGCACTTTTGTTAAGGTTTGGTCTTACATTTTAATAATGTTCAACAATTCTTGATTAACTATGAAAACAAAAATAAAAATCATTAAAATTAGCTTTTTAATCCCGTTCATCCTTGCGGGAATATTACTCCTACCTTTATTCCAAGCATGTATGGAAACGGTCCAGCCATCAAGCGAAAACATTAGAACCGTCAAAGTTTACGTTTCTAAACTCGATCTGCAAACCCGACAAACCCAACTTATCCCAAATGCTGACGTTATTTTATTCGATAGCGAACAAGACACACCGATCGAAATAAAAAGATCAAAAACCAACGCCAACGGTGTTTCAATCTTCGAGCTAACTGTCCCAATCATCGGAAAATTATACACCTTCCAAGCTATTTACAACAACGAAACTCAGTTCAAAAACTCCATCCTGATTTGTCAGGACACTTCTATCAACTTTCTTTTCACAGAAAGCAAAAATCAAATTAGCTGCGGAAACCTTAATTTAAGCGATACATTAATCTTCTTCGACGAACAAGGCTCAACCCGATTAAAATTCAATACCCCAGAAAACATAAATAAATACTCAATTTGCTACACAATATCTCTTTCACCCAATTCCCCTGGCGATGTAACACTATCAATTCCTCAACCAAAACCACCATTCTCCACCTCAAGCATAATCGTAAACAATCAAAACGTCCCCAAAAATATTAATTCAATAAACTTAAAACCTGGACAATCTGTAATACTTTGCTACGATGTCTCAACACTAAACATCGGCATCTTTCAAGATTTACTAATTTTTAATGCACAATGCTCAGACGGAACTAATGGACAAGTGCAACTCCTCTTAAACGCCGAAGTTGTCGAACCAGAATGCGATTGCAACGAAATTCGAAACACAGTTAGCATAGTACTAAACAACTTCGTCCAAGTCGGTCAAACATATAACTTCAAAGACTACGAAATATTCACAAACAATTTAGCCTGCGACGTCAACGTTTCCATCGTAAATAGTAATTTAGGTAGTCAGTGGAAAATAACATCTCCACAATTCCCGACACTCATAAGAAAAGGACAAACCTTAAAAATCTCCGGAACCTTCACACCATCACAAGCAGGACAAAATAATGCCACCATACAACTCAACGTAAACCCCATCGGTACCTCTAACAATTGCTTGCTAAATGTAAGCCTCCAAGGTAATGGCTGCAACAACGCCTGCCCTTTAATAAGCTTTACGCTACCGATATTAAACCAATACATCCCATTCGGGCAAAGATCCCCATTCAGAGACACACTATCCCAACGCTCTGATAACCGCGTATTCGTCAGCTTAATCGGTGATTTATCAATCGTAACAGCTCAATACTATGTCTTCAACCCCGACACCACCTGCGACGCCGTTACCATTACTGTTGATGCCACCGGACTTAACAGTGCCGCCTTAGAATTTTTCAACGTCTCGCCAAATCAGATAACCTTAAATCCTGGCGAATTTTCCACCATTAACGTCTCCTTTACAGCTCCCGATATCAACAGACTAAACCAAATACTACAAGAACGAAAAGGCAACGGACCTTACGTCACTGCCGATAGTATGTTCTCCATTCAAATAACTTTAAATGGCAACAAATGCACCCAACAAATTATAAATGATGCAATTATAACAACATTCCCCGACATAACCCCCGTTATAAACCTTAGAGCCTACAACCAAAGCACACCATTCAAACCTACTCCCGAAAACGAAGTTTATTATTTCGGTAATTTCTCAAGATCTATACTCAAAAACAAAGACGGCTCAAACGGTCCATACCCCCCAAATCAAGGACACATCTGGATTGACGTCAACGATAACTCACAATCGGCTACACCACCTCAAGAACCAATCCTCAAACTCGTTGACAACTCACTCTCAGTCAAATTATGGAAAACAAATGTCCCCGAAAACGACTTCTCCGACGTTGCAAAAATGTATAAAGATTTCTCATTAGACCCCACTTACAACATAGGTTACGGACCAGGACCAATTACCAATTTACAAATACAAAACGTTTACGCCTTCAAATTCAACGAATACACCTACGCCTTAATCTATATACGAAGAGTTGACAACGGCACTGAAGCTACTTCAAGCAAACAAAGTGGAATCGAATTTAGAGCTATTTATCCAATATTAGTATATTAATTCGGAGTAGCACAATGAAAATAAAACTTATAATCATTTTTATCGCTCTTTTAAGTACCACAGCTTTTTCACAAGATCAAATCAGCGGTGGCATCTTCGACGAAAAAATAAATTCCGACTACGAAGATTACGGAGCATACCTAAAACTCGGCTCACAATACGATACCTTATTCTTCACAACCTCTCGACCCACAGAAAAAAAGAGAAAAATAGCCATTACAGCAGAAATGTTCTATTCAGTCAGACCATCAACCGACAGATACATAAAACCAATTAATCAAGGATGGTCCGAAGCAAAACAAATCATTGCCGACGCTTCACAAATCGCCGAATTCACTCGCGGCACCATTACCTTCAACTCCGATGAAACTAAAATAATATTCGCCGCCGAAAGAGACCTATCTAACCAAAACGCTAAAGGAACAAGCTACCTTTTCGATCTATACGAAATGTATTCAACTCCAAAAGGATTTACAAACCCCACACCATTAACCTCAATTAACGAACCCGATTACTGGGAATCACAACCTTCTATGTCCCCCGATGGAAAACTATTATTCTTCGTCTCAAACAGACCTGGCGGGCCCGGCGGACTCGATATCTGGTACTCCTATCTAAATCACCTCTCGCAATGGTCTAAGCCACAATTAGTACCTTTTATCAACACCCCCGGCAATGAATATTCCCCACATTACGGCACCGACGGTTACTTCTACTTCTCATCTGACTGGGACTACGAACACAACAACCAAGGAAACCGCGGAAAAGATATTTATAGAGCCGAATATTACAAAAATGAATTAGGACTTATGATGCCAAAAAACCCTATAGAACTCGACAAAGCAGTCCAACTTGATGCACAAAATTACGGTATCAAAATCCCCGAAAATCTCAATTATAACTCCGACAAAGACGATGAATTCCCATACATCTCCAAAGATAGAAAATTTATTTTCATTACCTCAAACCGAAACGCCGACTACAAACAACGAAACATTTACGCTTTTGCACTACCAAAATCCCGAATTCGACTACAAGTAAATGTATACGAAAAACTTTTAGACCCCTCAGGAAATACAATTTATGACTTCACAGCTAAAAACAACCTCTCCTTAAACCTCATTGACAAAGAAACTAATACCTCAAAAGAAATCATGTCTGGTCAACCATACGAAGTCGATGCTGACAAAACTTACAAAATAATCATTTCCAAATTCGTCGAAGAAGAATGCTACACAAACAAAGTTGACGGACCCAAAAATCTCGAATTAACTACTACAAGACCATTCAGTAAAGATACACTATTCATCCAAAACATTTACATCACTCGACAAAAAATACAATTACCCCCAATCACCTTCATCTCTACCGATACTGTACCTTACTTCATCACAGGCTATTGGTACCCCATAACAACCGAAAATATGAAAATCTTCCGTCAACGCGAAGCAAGTGGATTTTTCGACAAAACTGGATTCGTTGACTCAACTGGTTACAATTACGACGAACTATCCAAAATTATCGAAAGAAACTTCCAAGAAAAAATCTACTACCCACTCGAAGAAATCCTCCCTGCTTTCCAAGACTTCTGTAGAGATACCCTATATCTGAAAATTACCATTCACGGCTACACTGACCCACGCGGTCTTACCGGTGGCGAAAACCATCCTTATAGACCTCAATCTAAAGGATATCGTCTCTATCCCGACGAAACCGTAACCGTTGGTGTTGACGAAAGAGGTCAAGAAGTAACTATACATACTAACACTAATATGTTAAACTTCAACTGGCCCGTTGACCCAAACAACAAAAACGGAAATTGGATTAAATTACCTGACGAAGGAGAAAAAGGAAATATACTTCTTTCCAAGCTCAGAGCATATTTTACATTCGTTACCTTCGACAAAGAAATGATGAAACGATCAAAAATATATGAAGAATTACGTAAAAAAGGTAGAGTAATCTTAGATGCCGAAGGCTTCGGCATTGACAAAGAAAGATTCAAAGAAAGAGGACTAAAAGACGACCCACAAAGCCGACGCATAGAAATATATATCGACATCCTTAGACCAGACGAACTAAAAACTCACAAACGATTAGCCCATGGTCATTTTATTGATACAAAACAAATCACTCAAAAAACCGACGAAACCAAAATCCCCGATAATATCAAAGAACTCGATAAACAACCTCAAAAACAACCCTTCGAAAAACAAATCGATACCGAAAAAAAAGACATCACATTACCACCTGACAATCAGAAAAATGAAATAAAAGATAAACACACCGAAGCTGGTACCATCAAAATTAAAAATGAACCTCTCCAAATTAACAACGAAATTACACAAATTAACGCCGAAGAATTACGTTCTTGTTACAAAATCTATTACAAAGCCTATCAAGACTCTTCAGAAGCTATCCAAGCAAAAAGAGTCTTAGATGCCGCTGGCGTAGAAGACGTCAGAGTTGTACAAATCATAGACAATTTCGGTAGCAACAAAACTTACGAATTATATTCTGGTTGCTACTCCAAAGCTGAACAAGCCCTCGAAGCTCTCAAAAATTTAAACTTTACTATAAACTTACTAAAACTCGACAAAAAACCATTAATTATTAGATAAAGGAGAAATTATGAAATACTTAATCATTGTCATTACTATTTTACTATTAATAAACTCCTGTATGCAGCCAAATCGCCAAAGCTATGCTGACGACGACCCCGAAATGAAACAATATATCCAAACTTACGAAATTCAAGCTTCCTACAGTGCAAAAATACCCGCTGACGGAAGTGGTCCCATCGCCGGTCCTACCCCCTTAGCAAAACCTGATACAGTATTAACTTTCACAGAAATAAATCAAAGATACTTCGTACCTAACGGAACAGACGTCAACTTCATTTACGACGGTATTGACCCCAACGAAACTTACATAATGTATGAATCCTGGATTGACGGTTATTACCTTACTATAAAAAACAAGTACGAGACCGTTGACGTAAAATTCAACAAAATTTGTCAATTATTCATCGTCGGAAATCCTTCATTAACTCGAATTTCTGTACCAAAAACTCTCAAATACGAACAAATCATTTGGACGCCTCGAAGTGACGGAACCTGGGAACTAAGAATCGGTAGCACCGAACGCGGCTGCAAAAGTAAATCCTTAGACGAATTGCAAAAACTCAGAACTAAAACTTACGAAAATAACATCCCGCGATAAATTGCTAACATTTAAATAAATTATTCCCCCTTTGAAAATCATAACAAAGGGGGAATTGCATCTTCAAAAATTAAATAACTTCCTCAACAAATTCACTGAAATTCAATTTATTCGCTAATTTCCGAACAGACTCTAAATATATTTTTGCTTTTTGTGGTTGCTCGTCCTTATAAATCATTGCAATATTTGCTAAAGTCAAAAGCTTTAGCTCTGCTGATAAATTCAACGTCTTCTTTGCTGCTTTTTGCAAATAAGAATATGCTTTTTCCTTATAACCACTCCAATAATAATAAACCGCCGCAGCATTATAAACAAAACAATCAGTAACTGGATGCCGGTAATCCTTTACTATCTCCAAAGCCTCATTCAATACTTTCTCTGCTAAAGTAAACTCCTCCAATTCAACATATGCCCTTAAAACTATTGCTAAAAGCTGTGCCTTATCAATTGAATTAATCTTTTCTTCATACTTCTCAAATATTTCATTTGCATAATTAACCAATTCATTATAACGATGCTGATGAAAATACTCTACCAAGACCTTTCTAATATTTTGCAAATCAATTTGTATTGAAATTGTATTATCTTCGCCCTGCAATTCAACTTTAGAACTCGATTGGTCTTCAACATCACCTATAAAATTACCATTAAAAATCTGTTTAATCGCAATTACATCAGGATCATCTGATTGTTCATCAAAACCTAACTCGTTAAACTTATCATAAATTTCTTTTAAAATCTCTTTGCTACCATATCTTTGAGCACTCCGTGCCGTTACCAAAAGCATAGATTTAGCCGTTTCAATATCTCCCGATTCAATACTATGGGCTGCTAAATAAGGAGCTATCTCCTGCTTCTCAAATTCATTTGTTGCTGAATTATATCTTTCCTTCAATATCGCCGAAATTTGTCCATGAAGAACTACTTTTTCCTCATATTCAAGTAAATTCTCAAAAAATTTCTTATAAAAGGCTTGTGTAAACTCATACAATGTTGTCTTGACGCCATAACGCTTATGCGGTCCAAGACTTCTTATAATCCCATATTTCTGCTGAATCAACTTCAACTTCTTTATAGCCGATAAAACATCAGTATTCAACAAATTCGAACTAATTAATACTGTAAACTCCCTGCCTTCGGCTGAACATATCGACAAAATATTTTTCTCCTCGTCGCTCAATTTCTCCACTGTTTTCGAAAATGCCGCATGAAGCGAACTCGGTAAAAATTCCGATGTCCGAAAATTATCAATCAAACTACCGTCACTTCTAAAAGGATTATGGCTCGAAAAATAATTAAGATATTCCACCAATACCCCGGGAACCCCAAAACTATTCTCATAAAGCCACTTTTCAAACTCCTCATTGTATTTGTAATTACTTATAAAATATGGAATTATAGAGTTAATTTCATCTCTATTAAACTCCTTCAATTCGATATAGCTAAAATTCGGATTCTCCTCATTTAATTTCAATAAACTCAAAAGTGGTGAAGCAAATGTATTTAACATCGATTTCTTATACGTTATCACAAACATAATTGGCAAAGACTGCAATTCCTTTGACAAAAAATTCAAAAATTCAATAGATTGAGCATCGGCAAAATGAAAATCATCAAAAATTATCATCAATGGTTTACTACTCGAAATCTCTTTTAGCTTTTCCAATAGCACCGAATAAACTTGATGCGAACTTTGAATCTTAAACTCCTGAGCTTGCTCCTTCTTATAATCACTCCAATCCTTCGTTAACTCTTTTGCCGCATAAAAAAAAGAATCTATTATAGGTACCGAAGCTAACAATGTCAAACCTACCCTCTTGTAAAACTTAGACTTAGCTGATTCGCTTTTATAACCTTTACCCATAAATAACTGCTCCAGAGCATTCGAAAAAGGCTTCAACGATTGCATCTGAGATATATTAAAATTACCTATTGGCTCCGGTAATTTTTCAATAATTATATTCATTTCTGGAATTAATTGCTTACTTTTCTCCGCAAATACTTTGCAAAGATAGGTTTTACCAAAACCTTCCTCCCCCGATATCGCAATAATTGAACCTCGCTTTGACTTCAAAAAATCAAGTCTATTGACTAATATTTCAATATGCTGCGATATCCCAATTTTCAAAGACATAACATTCATCTACTTTAATACACTAAATTTTTCTGTAAAAATCATTCCATTTTTTATAATTCTTATGATATATATTCCGGAGCTCAATACACCCAAATCAACATTAATTGCTTGATGCTCCGTCACATTAATTTCCTCACTAACAATTAATTGACCTAATTGATTAATAATCTCTATGCCTACTTGCCCATTAAAATTATGCTCTATTTTTAAAATATCGCTCGAAGGATTTGGATAAACATTCAAGTAATATCCTTTGTTATTAAATTCATCAAATTTCGACAAAAGCTGCGAATATAAAAATTCCTGACCTGCCCTCACCTTTGCCACCAAATCTACTACGTCATCATCTTCACCACTGGCATTACCTCCCAAACTCGGCTTAGCAAAATTCATTTGAACAGCAAAATATACTGTATCCTGCGGTAACATTATAAAAGGTCCCGAACTAAATAGCATCCGCCTATCTCCGGGAATTGACGACTCATCGATTTGTCCAGATGATACTAAATCATATCTCAAATCATCTGTCCTAATATCTTCCTCAATCGTCCAATTCCTAAATGTTATAAGCCCCAGTTGATTACCTTTATCATTATAAGCCGGTGCTGGTAATAAATATCCATCCTCACCAATAGCTGGTGTCAATGGCATCGATACACCTAAATAACCAAAACCTTTACCCATTTCTCCTTGATCAACTCCAGTCCACACATAACCTAAATTGAGACTTCGGTCAACAGTATAAAATTTAACTCTATCGTTTAATGCTCCTTGACTGTAACTAACCGACGCTGCTAAATCAGGATCAAACAATGGCGCAATAAAACAATCATACAAAGTATCACTCGAAAAATTTATCACCTTATAAAACATTACTATCATATCCTTTTTGTCATCATCATTCCAAACATATGTATATTGCTCAACCTGCAACCTCAAAGGATATCCCTGTGCTTTACGAATGTTAAATGTATCTCTATACATCCTTAAATCTGTATCCTTATAAGTGCTAAATATATCTTCATCAGACACATAAACAGGTCCATCAGGATAGCTATTTGTATTTCTCGCATTTAAATCCATTATATACGTTCCAAGTCCAAAATAATTAGGCTCCGTCTTCCATATCGGATAATTATACCTATCAAGTGGCCTTTTCGGCTCACCTTCGGAATTAAAATCAGTCGAAAAATAAATCCTATGCTTCCACTGATCTACTTCAACAGTATCGGACTCCTCGATCCTGCCCGGCACATACCACGATCCCCCATTGTTAGGATCGTAAGTCATCGAACATAACTTATTTTTAACCCTAATCGTCGTTGTGTCGTAATTACCCCCTCCAAGATCAATCACAGTATCTTTATAAACCCACTTCTGAGTTGCAAACCAAAATCCCGAGCCAAATAAATATTGATTAGTCGTGGCATAGGGCCAAAATCCCGAACCTGCATTACTGTTAATATTCAAAAAATTAATCCCAAAATTAGTAATACTAAACCTAACATTACCTGCGGTATTCGTTTGAACATCAAATATTCCAAAAGGATTTCTCTGTAGTTCTGGCTTCTTATCATGTTCAGAATAAACAAATGCAAAAGATAACACAAAAACAATTCCTAAAAAAATTAACCTTTTCATAATTAAACCTCTATAAATTTTTAAAATATATTCCCCTCATAAAAAACATTTAATCAACATAAATTCCGCCTCTGTAACTATCCGAATTATTTATATTTAAATAATAACAACTTTTTTATGATTTTTCCTTCAAATTATAATTTTAGTAATTCACACTTTATTTACTTTATTAACTATCACAATTCTTAGTCTTTATCTTATCAATCATTTTCTCAAAACAAGTTTCTCAAAATAATAATAAATTAAACTCCTCTTCTGTTTGGCTCCCAGATAAACTTATGCAATTGCAATTGAAATCTTACCTTTAAGCCATCGCTTAATATCCACTCGGCTAATTCCTTAGGCTCGACTTTACCAAAAACTACAGACATCAAAATATTATCAGTCCTATCAAGCAACTTATATTTCACAATTACTTCCTTAGACCATTCATAATCTTCTTTCGATGCAATCACAAACTTAACTTCATCATTATCTGTAATATAATCAATATTGTCGAAATTATTCAGCTTACTCATACCAGAATCCGGGCATTTGAAATCCACAACCTTTTTAACACGACTATCAATACCCGATAAATTGTAATAACCATTAGTCTCCAAACTAACCCGATAATTCTTTTCACAAAAATAACTCAAAAGCTTCGGAGTGCCGCTTTGCATTAAAGGCTCGCCTCCTGTAACGCAGATATAATTACAATTATATTTTTCAACAATTTGCTCAATCTCTTCAATACTTAATAATTGTCCTTTTACTTTCACATCCAAAGAATAATCAGTGTCGCACCATACACAACGCATATTGCATCCCTGCAAACGAATGAAAACACAAGGCAAACCAGCTAAAGAGCTCTCACCTTGAATTGAAAAAAAAATCTCCGATATATTAAATTTCAATTCTTCAAACATCAATCAAGAAAAAATATTTTCCGGCAAATACGGATGTGTACCCTCGATTACTTCTATTGCTACTTTGGACTTAACCTTTTGAATTATTGTATCTTTATAAGGACAATGATGCGTTATGCAAGGTGCAATGTGCAATTTAGTCGGCTTCTCTCCATTTTGACTGTTCCACAAATTTAATTGTGCCAGCCTCGTTATAACCGAAGCCCCTGGGCAATCACCACAATTAAGAACTCCGATTAACTCAATTTCTTGATTTACATACCTTTTAAACTCACCATCTCTACGGTTAAATCCAACATGACAACGTGAGCAAGCAATACAAACATCATCCATCGAATGCTTACAACCCAAAATTAAAATCTTCTCCATCAAATCTCCTTTTCATATAAAGCATATTTCTTGTAAATTCTACCATTCATTGTTACTGTCAATGCCCTATTCATCATCTCATTATCTTCCAAAATCCAACTCGCTTCTCCTCTCAACATACCTAACTTACTACCCCTTTTTGCAAATTCATAATACATAACTCCGTCAACACCTATACCTTGAAAATCCTTCAATACCCCCAAAACAATAATTCTTATTATCTTTATTTTCTTCTTTTTTGTCAAAAGATGCCAAATAGCCCCAATCAAACTCCCACTTTTATTATGAATTAAGCATTGATTCACATCGGGCAGCCCAAGAGCAAACCCGGCAGGCTTGCCTTTTACCTCAACAATAAATGCAAATTCCGGTTCTGCAATAGTTTTCAAATCTGCTGCGAGAAAATCAAATTCCTCATCGGTCATCTTAACAAATCCCCAATTCGGCTCCCACGCCGAATTATAAATATGCTTCAATGTTTCAACGTCCCTTTTAAACTGCTCCTTATTCTTAAAATCTACATTTCTAACCGTAATACTATACCTTTTCCTAATCACATCTTGCAAACGAACCAATTTCTCCGTTAAATAATCTTCCATTCGCAACTCATAAGCATATAAAGTCTTAACCTTCTTCAAACCATAATTCTCAATCAAATCAATATAATACGACGGATTATACGTCATAAGAATCACCGGTGGCGAATCAAAACCCTCAATTAACAAACCAACCTCATCATTTTGTGATGGATTCTCCGGACCCCTCATTGCATCCATACCCCGCACCTTTAGCCATTCAGCCGCTGCATCAAACAACTTATTGGCAACCTCTTGATCATTGACACACTCAAAAAAACCAAAAAATCCAACCTTATCATTATGCGTTTTATTATGATTATAGTTAATTATTGCCGCAATTCTACCTACAACTACACTATCCCTTTCGGCTAAAAATAACTGAATTAATGAATGCTTATAAAATGGATTTTTCTTCGTATCAAGTAACTTTAACCTATCTGCAATAATCGGCGGAACCCAATTCTTATCATTTTTATAAAAATTCCACTGTGAACGAATAAATCTCATCTTATCATTTTTATTTTCAACAGGTCTAATTACTAAATCCATATTGTATCCTCTTTTGTTTTAAAATTATAAACTAATAAATAATTATTGAAAATGCAATTGTTTACAAAAATTTATTAAAATCTATTGAAAATAGTTTAAATTTCCAATAAACTAAATTTTGTTAAATAGAATTAACAATATTTATTTAAAAAATTTTTAAAAATCTTTTAAAAATCATTCCTTTATATTTGCCTACTACACCGATAATTTCGCCCTGTAATTTTTGTAAAACTATTGGAGTGTTTATGTGGATACAAATTTTTAGAAAGGGCACTCATACCGATTCACAAGGCATCGAACGTAATTTTAACGATGAGGACCTCGAAAAAATCGCCCAAATTTATAACCAAAAAGTTGCCGAATCAGACTCCTACGAAGCTCCTCTCGTAAAGGGCCATCCCAAAACCGATGCCCCAGCTTACGGTTGGGTCGAAAAGCTTACAAAAAGAGGTAATATACTTTTCGCAAAACTCAAAAACCTTGCCCCTGAAATCATCGACGAAATTCGAAAAGGACGTTACAAAAAAGTCTCAATTGCACTTTATCCTGACTTATTGCTCCGTCATATCGGCTTACTCGGGGCTGTGCCTCCAGCTGTCAAAGGTCTGAAAACTGTTACATTTTCCGAAGAAAGCGACTTCCTTATCTTCAACTCCGAAGAAGATAATCCAACTTTCGAAAATATTTTAATCACAGAATTGAAACAAGAAAACAAAAAACTGCAAAAAGAAATTGACAACCTTAAAAAGCAACTCAGATTAATCGAATTCTCCGAATTCGCCGACAATCTCATCCAAAAACATAACAATCTAATTCTACCAAATCAAAAAGATCAAATCGTTGAAATTTTAGAAGATTCTTTCCTACTTGAACAATCAAAAATGGAATTCACTGAAAAAACTGACCTGGTCTCTAAAATCAAATCTTTTCTCTCAAGCTTAATTTCTAATTCTGGTATTTTCGACGAACTAAAATCATCGGCCGACATCAACCACAACGTTGACCCCCAATTTTTCAAAAATGCTAACCCAGAAAAACTCGCCCAACACCAGCAAATTATCAAAATTCAACGGGAAAATCCCGGTTTGACCTACGAAGAAGCTTTTTACAAACTTAATAATGTTTAACTTTTGGAGTTCATTATGCCTAAAAGATTAGATGACCTTAGAATCGTTGACCCTGTATTAAGTTCCATCGCTCAGGGATACCACAACGAAAATTTAATCGGAACAAATTTATTCCCATTCGTGCCCGTACAAAACTCAAAAGGCAAAGTCCCTGCATTCGGTAAAGAAGCCTTTATCGTCAGAAACACTATAAGAGCTATACGCAGTCAATCCAACAGAATTCCTCCATCAGACATTAATTATATCGAATTTGAAACCGATGAACACGACGTCGAAATGGCTCTCGATTACTTAGAGCAAGAAGAAGCTTATAACTGGCAAAAACTTGAATCTCGAATAACAAAAGAATTAATGGATATCCTTTTACTCGGACTCGAAAAAGAAATCGCCGATTTAGTCCAAAATCCAAATAACTTCTCCTCAAACCTAAAAAAAGAAATTACCACCGCAAACGCTTGGGATGATTACACATTAAACAACGTTGACCCAATAAACGATATACTCAACGCCAAAGAAGCAATTCGTCAGATAATCGGAATCTACCCTAACTCTATCATTTTCGGACAATCCGCCTATAAAGCTCTCATCAATCACCCCAAAGTCCTACAAAAAATCGAATATTCTGGGCTTAGCAAAATCACCACCGAAATAATTTCACAACTCCCTGAAATCGAAAACATTCACATCGGAAAAACCGTTTACTCCAACGACGGCATTACCTTCCAAGACACCTGGCAAGACAATGTAATTTTAGCATATGTCGATAAATCAGACAACTCCAAACGCTCAGAATATAACCCAAGCTACGGATATACCTTCCGCAAAAAAAACAACCCTTTCATCGACACTTACACAGAAAACGGCGGAAAAATCAAAGTTTTCAGAGCTACAGACAACTATGACGTCAAAATAACAGGCTCAGATGCCGCTTATTTAATTCACAATACAAATCATTTATAGGAGGTTCAAATGGCTACTCACAATAAAACTTATCAACCAATCCAAATGCTTACTGTTACCGCTGCTGAGCAAATTCCTGCTGCTCGTTTCGTTGACTACAACGGCAATTTATGCTCCGCAGACGAAAGAGCTTTAGGTGTATCAGAAATTAGCTTCGACGCAGGAGACACTGCCTCTGTAATTTGTCTCGGCGTCGCAATCGTAGAAACCACCGGTGCTATCACAAAAGGCAGTGATGTTACGGCAGACTCAAACGGCAAAGCAAAACTCGCTACTACCGGAGCTGTAAACGGCAGAGCCTTAGACTCTTGTTCAACTGCTGGTTTTATCCGAATAAAACTTGTCCCATAATTAAAAATAAAATATGGCTTACTCACTTCCATTAGACTTATTAACTCAGATATCCGAAAGCGAACTCGCTATCCTTACAGGTGACCCCACGGGCACAACTGTCGATTGGACTAAATACGAATTCGCTCGAATTAGTGCCGATCATACAATAGACATATACCTTTGGGGCGTGTACAATGTCCCCTTCATCGAAGAACCAGTCTATCCAATCATTCGTAAATTATCCGTAGATTTAACACTTGTTTACCTCTACGAAGCCGCTTACAAAGACACTAATCTACCAAATGCAATCGTTTGGCGCAGAATAAACGCCATCAAAATGCTTAAAGATTTAAAAGATGGAACCATTGCCATCGAAGACCTCGAAAGGCTTATATCTCCGCCAAAATCCATAATCTCTAACAAAACTAATTCTCCAAGAATTTTCGATAAAAATATTTTAGATAACCTAATAAATGAGGATTAATATATGCTGAAAAACATCTTGCTTCGAATCAGCGTAATCGTATTAACTGCGGCTATTGGCCTTACCGTGCTAAACCCCGGCATCGCTGAAATCAACACAATTCTGTTCATCATCGTCACAGAAACATTAGCTTTAGCAATGTCCGGTTTAGCTCTATTTGCTTACAGCAAAGCAGACGTTACCGAAAAATCTGACAACACAAATATCGGCTACATTTTTCTCGGCGTCCACGTCTGCGTCGGCTTAGTTGTGGTTGGCGTTTATATCGCCCAAATATAATTATCGGGGGTGCCTATGAAGTTCAAAATCCTAATAATGTGTGTTCTTGTGATCTCCAAATTGAGCTCACAACACAAATACTTAGTAGAGTGCAATGCTGAACTTTTAAAGGCATCCCTCGATTCTTGCAAAACCCAAGTCGGAATTATCGAAAATGAAAACAATTCTGGAGGCGTCGAAAAATACTTACAATTATTCAATCTAAAAAATGCCTCCTATTGTGCCGCCGGACAATATTGGTGCTTCCACACCGCTAAACAAGATTTAAAATCTAATGCCAAAATTCCAATCTTCAAAACAGCCGTCGCCTCCGATATGTTCTATAAAACAAAACCGTACGGCAAAAAAGTTAAATTCATACCACAAATCAACGACCTAATTTTTTGGAAAAATAAAAATTCTTTCCACGGTCACGTCGAACGTGTTATCAAACTCCTCTCAAAATCTATTGTCTTGACCATTGGTTTTAACACCACAATTGTTATTGACAATAAAACCGTCGAAGGTGTTTTCATCCAAAAACGCTGCATTTTACACCCAATTGGACATAAAAAAATTTTAGGTATAATTGGCTTCAAGGAAACAAAATGAATTACTCAATCTTAAAAAATCACGATATGTCAAATAACATTGAATCCCCTTGGATTCCTATGCAAATGCACAATTTCAATAATACTAAATCAGAACTTAGCTCTATCCAAATCTTTTGGGACAATGTTACAGGCAACCTAAACGGATTTGTCAATATCTTAGTTACCAACAACATCGCTGCTAAATCCATTCTACTTACTTATAGCATAAACTCAAGTTCTAATAAAAACAATTCCATAATCGTTGCAGTCGAACCCATTTACACCTTCGTAAAAATTTATTACACCAAAAACCAGATTAACTCAGGTCAATTAAACGTTGTTGCAAATTTCAAAGACTTATAATGAAAACTATATTTGCCTTTACGCTGGGATTGATTATCGGATATATTGTAGCTCAATTATTTCAATTCGAACCAAAAACCATTACAAAAACCGAACTTATCAGAGATACAATCACTATTGTCAAACCAAAAGAACCCATAATAGCAAAAGAAATCATCCCCAAAATCATTTACCGAAAAGACACAGTATTAATCACAAAACCCTTCGAAGCAAAAATCGATACCATAATCAAACACGACACTATTTTGATAAGCTACAAATTCCCCGAAAACCGCTTCTCATACGCCTTCAAACCAAAACCCGACACAATTTCTCAAATAATAAAAATCAACCTGCAACACAACAATTGTAAATGTTATTCAAATTGGATTATTGCAGGACTTGGCATTACTGCCGGCATTATTTTGTCAAACTTTTCAAAATAATATTATGAAAAAATTAAATTTATTCGGAGAAAAATTCTCAATCGAAGCTTACAACAATCTCTATGCATTAATGAATATCTTGCCCAATCCCGACAAAATTTTCACTAAACTCGGCAAAAATTACGACACATTACGCGATTTAAAAAATGACGCACACGTCTGGAGTTGCATACAATCTCGTAAAAGCGGCTCTTTATCGCTTGATTGGGGATTGATGGGAAGTTCTGACCATTTCGAACACAAAACAATTATCGAAAACATCTTCAAAAACCTCGATATTCATAAAATCATTAGAGATATCTTAGAAGCTCCTCTTTTCGGCTTCCAGCCAATCGAAATAATCTGGGATTACGACAAATCTAATAGCGTCATCTACCCATCAAACTTAATAGCCAAACCCCAAGAATGGTTCGAATACGACACCAACGGCAAACTCCTATTCAAAACTCAAAATAACCGCGAAGAAGTCAATCCATTCAAAATTTTAGACGTAAAATACGAAGCATCATACCTAAATCCCTACGGTATTGCATTACTTTCGAAATGCTACTGGCTTGTTACCTTCAAAAAAGCAGCTATGCGTTTCTGGGCAAATTTCACCGAAAAATTCGGTATCCCAATACTCCTCGGAAAATACTCAAGAGGAGCAACTCAACACGAAATCGAAGATTTAGCAAACACTCTCGTCGATATGGCTGAAGATTCCGTCATCGTTACTCCTGTCGATATCGATATAGAAATCCACGAAGCTAATAAATCTACTTCCATCGAACTCTTCAAAGAACTAATCAAATTTTGCAATGGCGAAATTTCTAAAACAATACTTTCACAAACTCTTACTACCGAACTCGATATGGGCTCATATGCCGCTGCACAAACGCATTTCAAAGTTAGAAAAGAAGTAATTTTATCAGACGTTCGGTTAATCGAATCCACGCTTAATAAACTCATTAAATACATCTTCGAGCTAAACAAATGGAACTTATCCGAACTCCCCAAATTCAAAATCTTCATCAACGAAGCCGACAATGAACAAAGAATCGAAAGAGACATCAAACTCGTTCAAGCTGGCATCTTGAAATTCACTAAAAAATACTTAATTAACAATTACGGCTTTAAAGAAGATGATTTCTTTATTGCTAATAATAACAATCAATAAAAAATAATTCCAATTACTTATACGTTTTATATGCATAAGTATAATTAATGAATTTACGTTCTTTAAAATGGATTTATCAACAGAATTTCCTTTAAGCAAGGAAAATAAAGAAAAAGGCACAAGAAGACTTGCAAGAGAAAAAGT